>JACCDO010536125.1_pt1 | contig 35121 bp, 22 predicted proteins | sample 7446101 | NCBI WGS metagenome assembly JACCDO01 (sample SAMN15323440, study PRJNA562643) | freshwater metagenome | isolation source: river surface water | place: USA:Blue River Watershed | collected 2017-08-16 | reverse complement strand
TCATTAATCCTGTTTTATATTTTTTACGACTTTTTATATATGAATTTCCATAGATTTTTGCATTTGAATTTTATATACGGTTACGTTCATAAGCATCATCACAGGCAAAAGGTTCCAACTAGAGGAAATTTAGATGCTATCAATGTTCATCCGTTTGAGTTCTTGGTAGGAGAATATATTCATTTAGTGACTATCTACTTCATACCAGCGCATATCTGTGCTATTGGTTTCTTCATATTAGCCGGAGGAATACTAGCATCATTGAATCACACACGATTAGATTTGAGTATAATACCTATATTTCAAGTAAAAGCACATGCTGTACACCACGAGAAGAATGTCAACAGTAACTATGGGCAATATACTATGTTTTGGGATCATTTTTTTTGTACTTACAAGGATTTTGATCGCGACTACGGTAAAAAAGAGTAATTTGAACATGCTGTAAATAAAGTTACAATAGATACAAATAATATTCTTTCTTTGGACTACTTCCAAATAAACGACAGCACATCGCTGGTACTCACCGGAGCTGCTGCCGCCAATGCATTATCAATTTCCTTCCGTTCTACTGGAGTTAGTTTCAACACAGTACATATGACAGGTGCGAGTCTTTTTTTCTCACTTATTTCATTAGTCGACATGAACTTGTATATACACGCCTTGAGATATTCTATGTTTATAGCAGAGTCTGGGCTGTCAGTAAGTTTTTTAGAGCGCTCTAAGAATGCAACTAACTCATCAATTCTTAGGTTTAGTTTCTTATTTTGATCTCGCTCGTGCATTATATCTTCGTTTTGCTGAGCTATTTGCAACCCTCTAGACGATATTTCTCGTCGTAATTCCTCTATTTGATTATATAACTCAGTAATGTAAAAGTACTGGTCATTATTTTTGGAGCTGTATACTGTAGTTTCATTTAATTCCTTCGTGTCGGTCACAGTCGACTCAATAACTTTGACAGCTATTTCACTTGGTTGCGCAGGTGAATTTAAATTATTTCCAACTAACTCATCCACACCCGCAGCAACAGTCTCTACCGAAATTTGCTTATCGGGTGCAGCGTCTATCACGGAAATAGATTTGAGCGCCTCTAACTCAAACTTAAATTTATTGATATTTTCCATTAATTCATCACGAAGTTGATTTAATCCCTCAATTTCCTGGTCTTTACTCGTAAGAAGCTGCTGCAAATTTGTGTTATTGGCAGCACACACGGTCAAGTTACTATTCAAATCTTCAATTAACGAGAGCTTGTTTTGCAGCTCTTGTGTCAAGGTAATTATTTCTCCACGTAGTTTTTCTCTCAATATTTCCTCGTTAGCGAGAGCATCCTTCTGTTCTGACACTTGTGACTTGAGTACATCTAATTCACTAGTCAATGCAGCTGATGTTGCATTCGCTTTTTTCAGAGCAGTTTGGGCACGCTTTTTATACTCCTCTAGCGCCGAAGTGGTCTCGTTTTCCTTGGATAAACGCTGTGACATGGACTCGTTGTCACGTTTCAAATCTTCAATTTCAATATTTTTCTTAGATATTTCTAACTCGTTTTTGGACTCAACACCGTTTAAAGTCTCCTTCAAAGCCAATAAATCGCGCGAAAACTCTTCGTTTTGAACAGTTAATTCCTGATTTTTACTCTGTAAAATTTTAATTTCTTTTGTCAAATCATTTTGTGTAAGCAAAGTATCATCTAAAGATTTCTTACTGAAGGTCAATTCCTTCTTTAACTCCTTGATCTTGACACTACTATCCGACAGACTTTCCTTCTGTTCCTCAATAACTCGTTCACTATTTTCATATTTTAGTCTCAGCGACACTAATTCAGACTCTTTAGACTGTAGTGATTCTATTAATTCTTTTTCTTTGCTATTGACTTGATTATTACTGTTTAAACTATCCTGTTGCAACCGATTGATCTGCTCTGCGTGCTCCTGCGTCAAACTGTGAACTTTGGCTTTCGACTCAGCATATCGTTTCACAACATCTTTCATTTTTTCAGTAATTTCTTTAATTTTGGCTTCTAATTCTTCAATTTTAGACTCTTTTTTAGTAAGTAAAGTATTCATTTCTTGAATTTTTAGATTGTTAGTTTCATCTTCAATAGAAACTGTGCTAGAACTAGTCAGACTTATTCGTTCTAAATTTGATTTTAGTAAAACTATTTCCTCTTCTTTTTGTGTTAATTTACTATCACTAGTACGCAACATTTCCCGAATTAATTTAACTTCATCCATCAATTGTAATTCTCTCTCATTCAATGAATCCCGAGTGGGAGTTATAATATCTTTCGAACTTGCATTAACTTCACTATTACTATCTTTTGAAGGAGTAAAAATAGAGTTTAATGCGGTTGTAAAGGGGTCAATTTCTGTCTGTTTCGTCACAGAATTATCACCGATATCCCCAGAATGCTGAAGGTTGTCGAGTGACAACTTATTCGCAAATTCTTGCAAAGACGACAGCATCCTATCCGTTTTCCTTTTTGGTTTTACTCTTTCTAGTCTGAAGGTCTCTCTGAGTTCCGGAGTTGGTACCGTTAATTTACAACTTACTTTGTCTTCAGAAATTTAGATACCCAATTTAATCTCATGCAATACTCACATGCAACAAAATTCTTGCACCATAATTCATAAAGTCAAGAATATTTTAACAAATGTAAGGGCCGAATACCTTGCGATGACGCAGGTCCTGAAGAGCAGCCTTAAAACAGCAGTGTGCTAGAAGAAAAAGATTCAATGCAGCGTTTCCTCGTCTCGATCTTCATCCTGACGATTGCAGCATATGCTGCTGGTTATCAGAAGCAATCCAAGAATGGTCGATTTGGTGGTGTCAAGGCTTGGAACAGATCCTCTTCGAATGACTTCCGACTACTAACTTCTCCAGCAAGTGTTGGCATAGTTGGGAAGGATAATAGACCAATCCATCCAGGATCAGTGCCCCCATATGCATTAACTAGCCAACAGGAGTTGTATGTATACTTGACATCAATATTTGTGACATGTTTAATTGTTGCAGATGTTATTGGTGTAAAAATATTTGAATTAAAGTTTCCATTTAGTATATTTGGTCATAATACCGTGGAACACACATGTGGTATGCTTACCTTTCCAATAACATTCTTGTTAGGTGATATTATCAATGAGTACTATGGACCAAAAGCCACCAAGAAGACAGTGTATATTGGATTAGCAATGTCAGTGTTGGTGTTTATAGTCATGAATATTGCTCAAATGCTACCATATTTAAATAAACCATTTAATGTTACACCAGAGGCCTTTAATATGATATTTGGTAGTGCTAAGTTAATGTATGTTGCATCTATATCAGCTTACTTAGTTGGTCAACTTATGGATATTTGGTTATTTGGAGTTATTAAAAGAATAACAAAAGGAAAATTATTGTGGTTAAGAGCAACTGGTAGCACCTTGATATCCCAATTAATGGATTCATTTGTTGTTAGTTATGTAGCATTCAGCTTAGGTAAATCATTAACCAACCAAACCCCTGCAACATTGGCTGAAGTATGGAATATAGCAATCACTGGATATGGACTCAAATTCGTTATTTCCTTCTTAATCACCCCAATATTGTACGCGTTGCGACACATAATGCACAACCACTTCAAGTTGGAGCCGCTTCCAGTAGACTACAAAGATGAATAGAACGAGAGCGAGGGTAAGAACTAATAGACTTGTAGAATTGTTATTGTTTCTGTTTTAATTACAAAATTACATTAATATTATATTTTCTAGCTTGCTCTAAAGCAAGGCTTTGCGCATAGCAACAACCATCTCGTTTCCTACCACTGCAAGATCAATTAGGCAATCTTATCAAGGGATCACAATCGGTATCACTCGAGTTACCCGAACTTCTATCTGTAAACAACATTTCTGGTGCTGATCCGAAGTTATATTTTTGAAATGGGTCTTCGCCGCTGCCATCGTCTAATAATTTGATGCATTTCTTGTCTGGCAAATAGATCATGGGAAGACCAGTCGGTATCTCAACCTGGTTAATTTTATCAGCTGGAATTTCACATAAGTACATCAACAGACCTCGAATTGCGTTTTCACTTGATGCAATAAGCACATTTTTGCCTTCTTCAATCGACTTGGGGATGATTTCTTCCGCCAAGTAAGGAATAGTGCGCTCCATACAATCTTTCAATGATTCAGTTTTAGGAAATTTCCGGTGAAGTTCGATGCGACCGCTTGCAATAGATCGCAGGAATGACTCGACAAATGAAAATCTTACGTCCTTGATATAGTTCACGTATCTATCATCATTTCCCGGGTAATAAGAGTCGAAGGAGCCGATGGGCGGCGGTCGCGTATCAAAAGATCGACGCCAAACCTTTAGCTGCGTCTCTCCGTACATTTGAGCTATCATTTTTTTACTCTTACCAGTGAGTTCACCATACATCCGCTCATTCAAACGCCAGGTTTTCACTATTGGTAACCACAATGAGTCTAATTCATCCAACACTAACCATGCGGTTTCTATAGCACGTGACAACCAACTGGTATAGCAAACATCAAACTCAATACCGTGGCGTCGTAGTAATTTTCCTGCTCTACGCGCTTCATCCCGTCCTTCAGCAGCTAGTGGTGCATCTTCCCAACCAGTGAACAAACCAAGTTTATTATGTTCTGTCTTGCCGTGTCGCATAATTACTAGTATTGGCAAATCCATAGATATATTCCTGGATTGCATAAGCAAAGCGCCAGTGCCTTGCAGGACGATGTCCCTATTAATAGGTTTCGGATTCATAATAATTCGAGGAGCACGTCGCCAAAAATTGAATAAACTGCGCTTACCAAGCACTAGATCGTCGCTGTAATAGTGTTTGCTGACGGGAGCATACTTCTTACTGTAATTATCGACGTTAACAGAGGTGCTACTCACTGCAGCGACAGTGTTATTGGATACTAAATTCAATAATTTTTGCTCTTGTGCTAGCTTCTTCAAGGAGATCAAATAGGGGTCCATCTCTAGCGTGCTATCCTTATCAAACACTGAAGTGCTCATGTTTTCATATTTTATGTAACCAGGAACGTTTTTTGCTAATTCATCTTCGCGATTCAACGCCTCCCGTAATAAGCCTTTCTTCTCTAAGAATACACCAGTAATCGGTTTCACGGCATTTTGATTAGGTATCGGTTTCATGTTCTTATCAAACTTATATATCAACGGTATTCCATTGGGTATACCGACCTTGGGAATTTCATCTTTATCAAGATTATCTATATGCTTGACAATACCACGTAGACTGTTACCGTGTGCAACAATCATAACATTTCGTCCACTACGTAGAGCGGGTTCTATTCTACTTATCCATAATGGGAGGGTTCGTTCCATTGTATCTTGTAGCGATTCTGTCACTGGTATTTGCTCCGGATTTAGATCTGCATATTTTCTCTCATTAGCGTGCCAATAAGGGTGACTCGAGTCCATGGGTGGTGGACGTGCTAATAAACCTGAACGATAAGATTGAACGATTTCTTTACCTAACTGCAAAGCTAAACCTGGTTTTGATAAACCCTCGAGTCTACCATACATCCTCTCATTTAAGCGGTAACTTTTATATACAGGTCGATACACTTGATTTAATTCTTTGAGTATAATCCATGTTGAGTGTATTGCTCTCTTTAATCGTGATGTGTATGTTACATCTGGCTTGATTCCTCTTTCTAGTAACAATCTAGCAGCATGTTCAATTTCTCTTCGACCTCTTTCATTCAGATCAACATCAACCCATCCGGTAAATGTGGAATTAAAGTTCCATTCACTCTCTCCATGCCTTATTAAAATTAACATTCCTGGTGACTGATTTTGAAATCTAGATTTAATTTTTCGAAACAAATTAGGTAGAAAACCTTTAATTTGTCGATTAGACACCGAATAACCATCGTCTTCTACCTGAGAAATTTTATTATAGCATCTAGTACAATGTACTTGATATCGTTGCAGCTTTGAAAAGCCATTGCAGCTAGATAGCAAACAAATGAATAAAAGTAACACCTTCAACATGACAGCGTTCACATCACTTGATGACATCACACCATGCATCAAGTGAGTGAGACCATATGTGGTTCCGGTGCCCATTGTGTCAACGGCTTGGTGGTGTATATTATATAATAATTGTTACATCATAAATAAAGTTATGTAATGCGAATAATGCGAATGATAAGAATAATAGGAGTATGTAATATTAGGAGTATGTAATAAGAGTAATGCGTCCAGCAGACCGCAAGGTATTAAGTGGACTGGTCGAGTTCCAACAACTTCCTTCCGTCATTTAGTATTTGGTTTAAATGCTGGCATTTTGCAGGCAGCGTGTACTTGGGCAAACAAACATAATCAATCATTATCAAATGACAGATGCCAGTCACATATTCGGTCTCTAATAATTGTTGATAGTAGTAGCGTGCACTGTTTATTCTAACTTGATGGACATGATCCATTCCGGGATGATTAATTGCACTGTTATGTTTTCCAAAGTTATGATTAAATCGATGATCATATAAATCTAGATTATAAGAAGTTATAATTTTTGACTGCCAATCAGTAAGAAATGATTCCAAGTTTCCGACAATATCAATGTCATCATATTCAAAAAAAACGTTCGACATGGTCGATAAATGAGCACTTGCTCTTGGCGAAAAGGGATTATTAAGTTCAAGAAACTGAACAAATAAAGATTTTATATCATCAACTGATGTAACATTTATTGGCGTTCCCACGTTTCGTCTTTGAATGTATTCATTAGTTTGCCAAATTGCCTCTGCAAATGCAGATTCAAAGCGAACTGCCGGGTCTCTTACAAACGTAAATTTCTGTTTCAGTACACGATTCGGCCGTTCTATTGAGTAGCTGTTTTTATATTTATTAAATTCATCATAATTTCTAATTGTTATCCAATTAGGAGGATAATAATTGAATTTCTTACCAAAAAATAAGTTTTGCACGATCGCTTCATTTGCACATTTATATATTCTAGCATAAGGAATATCTGTCTTATTATCTGGTGCAGTAAAAATAACAATACCACTTTGAAATCGAACAAATGAATTATAGTGATGAGTTGTAGTAAAATTAGTTGAATGGGGTAATCCGAATGATATTCTAGCTGCATTCCATCTCTCAGCGATGAACGAGTTAAAAGTATCGCGATGCTTTCTATGACAAAGTATTGGTGATTTTGTTTTTAATTTTTCTTCTATGATATTACTCATTGAATGCACGATGATAAGTGATATTACGGTAATAATAAGAATAAGCGACATTGGAGTACGATATATGTAATAACGGCTATGGTATCTTCAAGCCTTTGCTTTAAACATAAATATTCTACGAATAAAACTCTAGTTGATCCATCCTATCCCGACTAGTAGAGCACTCCCTTAGGTGTAGAGATGATGTCTCAAAAAAGTAGTGGGACTAAGGACCGCTTCATGGCGTACTCACCTGGAGAAAACACACACCCAATTTATAAACCTATTTCAATTTTCAAAAGGCTGCAGACTGCTTAAAAAGGAGTAGACACAATTGGCAGCTATGATTAGTCAATGCACAATGTCCAGGAGCCAAGTATCCCCTCTTCTCCAATCAACGACCGCTAATCCCCGAAATACCCGGTCGAAAATCTTCAAACAAATTTTTATCTGCAACTAGGAAATCATGACTGTTTCTGGCTCAGATACCGCCCTTTGGGGACTGAGTAAAGAAACAATATATTTTTTTGCTGGTGCATTTTCCGGCTTTGCTGAGGGTATTGCAGTTCAGCCTTTTGATATGGTTAAAACACGACATCAATTAAATAATCTTAAAAATGAAACAGTATTTCGGACAATGAATGGAATATATAAAGAAGGTGGCATTAGCCGATTCTATCGCGGAATGACAGCTGAATTAATTGGTATTGTACCAAAATCCAGTGGAATGTATGCAACATACGAAATTGTCTATAGAAAATTAGAAAAAGAAGATGGATATGGTAAAAGTAGTTTATCAGCCTCTATTGCTGGATTTATATCAGGTATACCGGAGGCATTGATTGTTACACCAACACAAGTTGTGAAAGTTAGGTTACAAGCTAAAGAACATCTTGGACGGTATAATAATCCAATTGATTGTATACAAAAAGTAATTCGCGACGAAGGTATTGTATCACTAGTGAGCACAGGATTGGGACCAACATTATGGCGAAATTGCGTGTGGAATACAGTCTATTTTGGTACTATGCATTATATTAAACAATTGTTACCTACACCAACTAGCAAAGTTATGGATTTATCCATGACATTACTTTCAGGATTTTGTGGAGCTGTTTTCGCCACATGCTTTAATGCCCCATTCGATGTAGTAAAATCTAGATTTCAAAGTCAGGTTAAAGTAAAAGGAATCTTACCCAAGTATAGGTATACTATTCCATCGTTAATGTTAATATACAAAGAAGAAGGAGGATTAAGTTCTTGCTACAAGGGATTCAGACCGAAAGCAATACGCATGGGCTTAGGCGGTGCTGTAAGTATGTTTGTATTTGAAGCATTTATACATATTTGTACATAAATTAGACTTTAGAATATATATAATAATCTACATCTTGGTTAGTGCTCGACCTCTTATTTTTGTTTCCTCTATGCTCATTCTTAAACCAATGTATGGTTGCGCAGTGTTATTCTTGTTAGTTGTTGTTGTCGTGGCTCCAAAAGATGATGACATTGAAATCTTTCCATTTATTGCGTTTTCTCTGACTTCATTCATTTTATTTATCAAACTATCCGGTGTAATTCCAAGGTATGCATCGTCGCTCGGTAGAACGCGATAGGACAACGCCTTTGCTATTGACGCATTTTTGATTGGTTTTTGCACCGCTATTGTCGCCACTTTATTGAGTAAATTATTCGGCAATAAAACGTCCAAATTGTCTGAATGAAACGACTCAGACCAGCGAACAGCGTGCAAATTTTGATGTCCAGTGTCACCTAGCATGTTCATCAGTGCAACTATTACCGTCCGATTCACAGCTAAATCCGCATTAATAAACTTGGTGATTTGATCTATGTCGTGGCACGGTACCTCGTCTGATACTAGTATTAAATCAAAGGTTATGTTACTTAATTTGAACTGCTTGATTCGCTCTAAGCCTTCCTTCACACTCAGACACAAGTACGTATCACACCCGTAATTACGCAACGATTTTTCTAGATTAATTTGATGACGAACATTATTTTCAATGAGTAAAATTTGTGGTCGCTGTACACTCGACACTGACTTGACTCGTTTACCTCCTGCAGTGCCTGCATAGACTAGCTTACCGCCATAAAACATGATGAACGAAGGTAATTCCTTAATCCCCAACTCGCCAATAATTGAACTGTTTTCACCAATTTCAATTTTATTGAGGCGAAATTTCCCTGTCATATCAACACCATTAATCGGGCCCTCCGATAACATTAAATTACTTATATTTGCAACTCGTTCGTACCCTTTTTCAACATTAGTTCCGTTGCGTACTAATAAAATTGAGATTAAAGTTTGTGACGACGACATTCCTTGCATCAATAACTCCTTATTCTCCTCTTTGACGGCATTCCACGTTACAACTGGTACGGGTTTTCCAATTGGCACCACCATACCAGTAGGATTTTGTGCAGTTACTCTTTCTGGTGCGATCACCATCATGTTTGTGTATCGACCACTATTGCATTTTAACACATTATTTCTTTTAAGTGGTGGGTTAAGCTCTCTCAGCGCAGCCATGATGTCAATTTCATTCTTCCACTTTCCTGTAGAAGTCACCAACGCATCGGGTAGTGTTTTTTGTGTCTTTAATAAGTCAGGTTCAATGTACAAATGTTCACCTAAACCAGTCAAGTTTCCACATTCACTTCCAGAAATAGGAATTCGGGGTATTTCACGCAATGTGCTTGAGAATGCTTTCTCCTTCCATTCAGACCCACACGACGGCAAGGTGTGCATCCTATCGCATATGCCATCAAATCTAACCTCTAATCCACTAACTATTTCTTTCACTAAATCTAAATTTTCACTTTTTGGATTCAATTTATTAAATTGTGCTTTACATTTTTCTGTAAATTCTTTTTGCCGATCTTGCAATGTATAGTTAGGTATTTTGGGAACTAATCTACCATCGGGTAAACGTGTAGCATTCATTAAATAGTTATCATTTCGCTTTTGTTTCGCACCTAAATCTATTTCATATTGAATACCTTCGTAATTAAATTTCAACATTATCGTTACTGTATCTAGAAATGATATTTCTATGTGCTCATTTAATATAACTGTGAATTTCCCATTAGGTGCTCGTCCTTTACCAGGTTTGTTGAATATCCACTCATAGACTGTCACATCATTTTCTGATATAATTGCTCCTACTTTAGTCAATACAACAATTTGTTTCTTATTTTCTGCCAATGAAGCAGACTTTCTTGTCGATGAAACCATAAACCCACAACCGAAAATATCTATTCCTGCCAGTATAGTGCCATTGCGATCTTTGTCGAATGCATAAAACGATTTTTGATAATCAGTTGGTCCAGGTGAGATAGCCACTGCAAATTTTCCATTTGGATAATAAATAAATCCAGTTCCATCATCATTGATTGCTATACATACTTTGTCACTACCAGGGAACTTTACCTGCACTTTCTGCCCGGACATCGCTTAAGTCCTTGTCTTCGCAAAAGTTACTCTGCTGCAAACTCCTTGCGTAACGGAGTGTTCCGGTACCGTTACCATTCCGAGTTACAGTATACCTTTTAAAGTATACGCAAAAACTCCTCAGGTTTATGGTACAGCTCGGGCTTTTTCTTGTGTTTGCTTTTTAATACTTGCACTCATCTACAAATTTATAGCACGCATGGACTTTGTTTTGGGGCCTCTGGAATTTTGAAAGAATTTTTCGGCGATATATACAGAAAAATAAGAAGGTCAGTTTCTTCATTACTTTGTAGCCTAGTGACACAAGTGGGTTTGCAAAAGTTATGATGCATCAATTGTTCCATGGATTGGTATTGCTATTTCTTGCATTCAACATTGCGGGAGCTCCCCGCGTTGATCGTTTTAAATACTTCGATTCGCTTGCTGCGATGGAGGCATATCACAATTACACATTTCCTACGACCCGATATATCAGTGATTATGGTACTAAAGTTCTAAATCAGTTGAGATACTTGCATATTCCGAAGACAGGCACTACATTTGCAGCTACAATAATACATTATGGATGTAGTAATCTTGACAATACTTTCATAAATGTGTTGACGAGACTCCCGTCAAGCATTCCGATGCCGTGGATGGCCGATCCTACATGTAAACAATCTTTGAAGCAGCCAATCTCAAAGAACGGGAATTGGTTCTCTCATGCACCTTATAGGCAAGAGATTGATAAAAATATTGTCGTCACCATGTTCAGGGAACCACATGAGCGATTGGTGTCACAATTAATTCATATGAAAAGTCTTCTCGGAATGATGATTACATTTGGAATTAGCGGTGATGATGTACGGGTAATTAGTGGAATAATGACATCTGACTATGATCTTTCATTCAACAGGTTTTACGAAAACAATTTACGCATTCGAATTAAGCCGGAGCTACTAGAATATAATGAGCTAATAATTCCATTCATAAAGCAGATAAGAATATGTGAGCAGAATAAAAATATTAGTAGTAATAATCAAGGATTTTGCAAAATGAAAGCAATAGCTCTTTACCCTGGAATAATGGGATGCCAAACAAAATTAATTTTAGGAATAGAATGTGGAAAAATGTATGTGATCACAATGGATGATATTATCGAAGCAAAGAGAAGGTTGAGTGAAGAGTTTGCCTTTGTTGGCATCCAATCTCAATGGAATAACTCAATCATCCTTTTCCACAGCATGCTAGGTGGGAAGTTATATGAAGAAGAATTACTCAAATTAAGGTCTAATAAAAAACAAAAATTACATCAAGCGTTGGTCAGGGAGCTTGCCGATGTAGTTGACTACGCAGATAGTGAAATTTATAAACACGCTCTCGAAATATTTACATCTAAGATCAATTTAATGGGAGTCAAGTAGTTATACCTGAATACTATACATGTTCGGTTTCTCTCGCTGCGACCGAATAATGCACTCATAATGTATAAATGTACAAGCTGTAAATGTTATATAACCTTTTCTGCGTTATTTAATTCGAAATCTTGTCTTGGACTTCCCCGCAGCTAGGAGACCCCGGAACTTTCTAATAAGTTCGGGATTTTTAAAAACAGAAAAAAACGTGCAACTTGTTGCTTCTTGTTGTAACAATAACTTGATACTCCCCAGTCGCTATGGAGGAAGGTACGCATTGTATATCATGCTTATTCTATAAGTTCTTACATGACATTTTTTTATAGATTCAAACAGTGGATATGTGAATTTTGGCCAAGTTCCAAAGACGGAGAGTCAAATGACATTTATGTCTAAAAGTACAACAGATTATCATTCGTTGCAATGTACTTTCCTACCTGAGATGCTACCAACACTGCACGACTTGTTTACAAAACAAACTTATTCGTACTTTGTAACAAAATATAGTAATCCAGTTATGATGATATCAGTTATGCATGACAATGTTAGTATAGAAGTAAAAGAAAAGGATAGTGCATTCAATGATCCCGTAGTATTTCATTCTGGGCACAAGAAAGGAATAAGGAGAATTGATGTATGGGAAGGCACTAAGCCTCATCCACAAATTGTTACGGTTTGTAATGACTCCACTATGAAAATTTTAGATTATACAGGTAAATGTTTGCGGAATATGGATATGCCTACTGAAATGCATAAAGGAAGGATAAATTGTGTAAAAATTTCTGAAAATGAGTTATATGAGGATACTTTAATTGTAACAGGAGGAGTTGATATGACGGTCAAATATTGGGGATTAAAAGTTGGTAAATTAAAGAAAACGTTAGTTGGACATCGTAGTGAAGTTGTTGCGGTGGGATTCTGTCCTGGTACAGGGATACACGAGTTAATGGTCGTATCTGCTGATAGTATAGGTGAAATTAGATTATGGGATAAAATTGAAGGAAAAGGACTGCGATTATTAACATTCGGCACTGATATACCCAAGACAATTGCACCCAAAAAAAAGTAACATAAAATATTATATACTTGTAGCACTTGTAAATAATTGTTTGATTTTGTATTAACAAACATCCAGGAGAGTAGATTCAGCTGCTGACACCGGCATTGACTACCGGCAATAGTAGAATTTAGAATTATTTACTTGATTGCCCATTCATTTGCTACAAACAATGTTGTCACATCAGGCAACTGTTGGACTGTCAGCTGCTAAACTTACACATAACTATTAATACCGAGCGGGCGGACACGCAGAAGCGGGCCTTATCCAAGGCCACTCAACTCTGGACTAAAGAAGGATCAAGAGGTACAAGTGGACCTTATGGAGGTCGCGGAGTTTGCAGGTGCAAAGTATGACATAAACTATGTCAAACAGACGCTCCGTGGCGACTTGGCTGGTGGCGATGGCGCTGCGATGCACCGCTTGGATATACAGGGATACCTAGAGCTTTATTTATGGCCACATTATAGCCAGTCATCGTGTGATGAGCATGCGCTATCAATAATGTTGTTGATGAATGAAAAAATCAGGAACAATATCAATATTATTGAAATTTTGTCCAGATCCAAGGAGGACGCGGTGAAATTGGAGCAATTTTTGCAGCAATTAACTAGGATGTCTGCAGACATCGACTCTAATTTCCTAGCTGCGTATGTCTTATTTTACATATATAGCTATCAAAGTCTAGAGTTGACAATAATACGCTCCAGCTTGATGAAATATTTGTCATTATCTTTGTGGGATCATGTAAGCGAACATAAAATCAACGATATACTCAGCAAATATCCTCAAATTAAGCCTCATTGGCAATATCATCTAGACTCTAGAGTAGAGTCTACAGACAATACGAATAAGAAAAACAAGAAAGTGAAGACAGATACCATCAAAGTAGATGGTAATGAATCAGCATTTATCCCTAATTTAATAAAACGTTTCTTCAGTATTATTGAGAATAAAGCCACACCATTGACTCCAAGCCACATATTGTTCCTCGAAAGGTTTTTGGAATTACTAATTGATTTGCTTTCTCAGCTAGCAACTCGTCGATTCCTTAACACGCTATTAATTGATTTCCACTTCATAATTCGATGCCAAAAATCTCATTACTATCAATCACTAACCGCGGGAAGCAGTGTGTTCACCAAGCTGTTGAATATGTTGAATAGCCTAATTCATATTGAAATTGATGAGCATACTGGAAAGGTTTTGAGCAACGAGGACATCAGGGGCATCCAGTCGGAGAAAATATACAACTTGCAGCAAATCGCCTTCACAGCATACAAAGACAAGTTGCGAGAGTTGGTGTTCTCATCTATTGGCGAATTAAAGAAAAATGAAAACATACGCAAGTATTTGAGTGTTTTGAACGGCGAAGAATTGGTAGATTTCGCAGTGAAATTGAATATTATTGGAAGTAACGACATCATCGCGTACAGCGAATACAACGATCCTTCCACGCTAGTGGACTACGTCACGGATGTCATCATAGACCACGTCGCCTTGCATCCTTCACAGTTAGATATGGCAAATTCTATATCGCTGTACCCAAATGAGAAGGTGTTGTTCAATATCCACGAAGTGCCACTGAATAAATCATCTGCCGCTGTCAGAAAAGGACTGGGATTGCCCAAGTTAAACTTACAATTTCTCACTATTCATGACTATCTTTTTCGTAATTTCAACTTGTATCGTATAGAAACCGCGTCTCAAATCCGGGATGACATTGTCGATGTGGTGAAGCGGATGGGACCGAAGGAGGATATCAGAGGCAACGCTATTTTTGGCGGTTGGAGCAAATATGCATTACCTATTTTATCTGTTAGTATCGAAGACGTTGCACGTCCTAAACTAGGCGAAATTATTCCTTCGAGAGTAGTTTGTAGTGTGACTGTGGATTTATCACGCTTTAATGGCGATATGAGACAAGAATGGGAGGATATTAAGGAGCACGATGTGCTGTTTCTAGTAGTCATCGAGAAACCCGAAGCTGCCGATGAGAAAGAGGCTGGAGATACAGGAAACACTCAGGGTTTCAAAGAATATATTGATGAAAAATCACTGAGTGAGTTCCCAAGGAAATATGGTAGGCTGCAACTTGCTCTCTTGATTTATACACGGGCGGTGATAGAAACACAATTATCCCTGTCTTAGCAATATACTGCTGATACTCGAGTAACACCCAGAGCCCAACTGTATAATACTCTCTTCCTTATATGCGTTACTCACTCAATACTTCTTTCTTCTAGGTGTGAAATACATACGCGGTGGCGAAGTTTTTGAAATACGTGGCGAAGACGATACCGTGTTGAATGACTATGGGAATAATAGTAACGACCGCAGTAAAGCGGGAAACAAACGCAGATTCCGCCTGAAATTAGACTGTGCACAGTATCACCAAGACATTGAAAGCGGCATAAACTGTTATGAAGGATTGAACTTACTCATTCGAAGAGATTCGCGGGAGAACAACTTCAAGGCCACGCTAGAAACCATTCGAAATCTAATGAATATGTCCGCTGTAGGCGATGCTATACCGCGTTGGCTACACGACGTATTCCTCGGCTATGGCAACCCTGCCGCAGCCAATTACCGGTAAGTTGCATGAATCCCTCGCTTACTCCGCAGTCCGATGAATATAAATATGATTAGTCTTTACTGAAACAGTAATGTAGAACAAAATCCATGCTAATAATGAGGACTGCGGACGCCTATGCTCTAATTTACCGTGCATTCTCACTCATTTCTTTTCTTAGAAACCTGCAAGTTAGCACCGCAAAAGTGGGACAATTTGACGAAGATATCGACTATTTAGACACATTTTTAGATTTCAAACACTTGGTTGAGTCGTTTCCATCCGCGGACATAACTGGTCCTGACACCAGCAACCCACCACCTCCATACAGATTGAAAATCAAACGTGGCGCAGTAGTAGCAGGTGCTGCACCTCGAGATAGCATTCACGTCGAGCCATATGTTTCATTGAGTAACGGTCCTTATGAAGCAGAATTCGGTGGTAAAAACAACATTCGCTACACTCCAGCTCAAGTTGAGGCCATTCGATCAGGTAGTAATAACGGATTAACACTGGTTATCGGACCACCAGGAACTGGCAAGACAGACACTACCGTCCAGATCATCTCCAATCTATACCACAACTACCCCAACGAGAAAATCCTGATTGTGACCCACAGCAACGCAGCGCTGAATGACATCTTTGAAAAAATCACGAGAAGGGATATCGACCCACGTCATCTGTTGCGCCTCGGCTCGGGTGAGCGTGATTTATTTCAAAACGATGCTAATGGTAACACCGAGCAGTTTACGAAGCAAGGAAGAGTCAACTACTCGTTGTCGAGGCGCATCGCTTTATTGTCGCAAGTAACTTTTCTAGGAACCTCAATGAAAGTTACGGGAGATGTTGGCTACACGTGTGAAACTGCGGGATATTTCTACTCGGAGCACGTCAAGCCCGCAATCTACAAGTTTCACGAGGACCTCAAGCTTCAAGATAAGACCTCCAACATTGCATCACTCTTTCCATTCAATGAATTCTTCGCCGATGCGCCGTCGCCGATATTCACTGATAACTACGAGCATGATGCGGACAGTGCAGAAGGATGTATACGTTACATACAATCAATATTCAACGAATTAAACGACTATAAATCATTTGAGTTACTGCGGACTCAGACTCATCGCAGTGACTACTTACTAACGAAGCAGGTAACGGATCTTATTCACATAACCAACTTCTATTTATGAATGCAATGATGATACCTTGATTTCTGACACCTCTTGTTTGAGTCAGAGTCTAACTCTTTCGATGAACGTAACCTTTTCAGAGCATTCGAATAGATAGTATTAGAGAACTTATCACTCCATTTTCTAAATACTTACCCTTGCATTACCTCTCTCTAGGCCCGGATCGTTGCGATGACATGCACCCACGCAGCTATAAACAGAAAAAAGTTAACTGACTTAGGATTTCAGTACGACAGGTATGCTTTTCACTATCACCTAGTCCTGTTGGTAATGATAAACGAAACAATTATCCCTATCTGAACTCCTTTGGAGATAACAATTGTGGTACCTAGATTGAACCAACACTCGACCGTTGCTTCCCTCGCGCTATTCATTGACTAACTTTACTTATTTACTAATAGTATTATAATGGAAGAAGCAGCGCAAGTGCTAGAAGTAGAAACATTGATACCTATGTTACTACAAAACACTGACAATGTGTTAGCGTCAATAGTAACTAATTCCAGTCAAGGTAGCAACAACAGTCGCTTGAAACGAGTAACACTTGTAGGTGATCATTTCCAACTGCCTCCAATCATTCAACACATGAGTCTAGTGGGCTACTCCAAGTTCGATCAATCTTTATTCACTCGTTTAATACGCCTCGGTGTACCTGCAATATTACTCGATCAACAAGGTCGAGCGAGACCAGAAATAGCTGCGTTGTATAATTGGCGCTACAATAGCAGCAGTCAAACACTGGCTAACTTGCCTACCATCTACAACTCGAAGCGTTTCAAAGTGTGCAATCCAGGGCTTCTATTCACTTACCAATTAATAAACGTCGAAGATTTCCAGGGGAAAGGGGAAACTGCTCCAACACCTTATTTCTATCAGAATTTAGGCGAGGCAGAGTACGTCGTCGCTGTTTATCAGTACATGCGATTGAGGGGTTATCCAGCGAATAAAATTAGCATTTTAACTACTTACAACGGCCAAAAGCATTTGATTAATGATGTCATCAACAGGAGATGCAAGCATCCGTTGTTCGGTCGCCCAGGTAGAGTTTCAACCGTTGACAAGTACCAAGGACAGCAAAATGACTATGTGTTGTTATCGCTCGTGAGAACAGAGTCAGTCGGGCATTTACGAGATATCCGTCGGTTAATTGTTGCATTGAGCAGAGCCAGATTTGGGTTGTACATATTCTGCCGCCACTCGTTATTCTCTTCTTGTCCAGAATTAAAAAATATTTTCAATATGTTAACTGAAAATGATAAACGCCCAAATGTTTTGCAACTAGTAAACGGCGAAGAGTACAATGTATTGGATGAGTATGAGTCGGATGAGATGAGTACTGACATGGAAACGTGGCGCACAGTCGATGACAGGGTAAGCGGTGATAGGATTCAGACTATAGAGAATGTTACCAAAATGGGTGTGCTAGTGTATGAAGCCGTGCAAGGCAGCAAGAAATAATTATTTTGTATTTTCATAATGTAAAATTGTGTCAACTAATGCTTTTCCCATTTCCGGAACCGGAACCCTCCACACCCACTGACTGATGACACTTCAGATTCATCACTCAAAAAAATTAGAAGATTCAGTGATCATACTGTCAATTAAGTGCTATGTCGTCTCCATTCAGCACATGCAGATGGCGTAGCTAGCGGTAGTAGTGACACCATTCACGGCATTGGTATTTTCCTTCTGGTTATTGTTCCATTACTCGGTGGATTCTTGACAATATTTATGAAGGAACAACGTATTTTCCGCGATTTTGCAAATGCATTTGCCGGTGGTATTCTTTTAGGATGTGGATTACTTCATTTCCTACCAGATGGCGTAGAAGGTTATGAGGGGGTTTCTACGTATCCTTTTCCATACCTCATTACAGGATTAATATTGTTGGTTATGTACTTTATCGGACAGGTTGTTCCACTCCTGACTGTGCTATATGGCAGTAGTTTTATTTCAGATAAGTCGCAAGTTGAGGTAAGTGGTTTGGTCTCATGCATTGCTTTTTGGTTTGGAGTTTGGATACACGGAATCTTTGAGGGCTTAGCTGTTGGACAATTACAACAGTCAAGCTCAAGTTGGGCTGTATTAATTGTTTTATTTATACATAAAGTTATTGAATTTAATGCTTTGGCTACTGCTATATCTATAGCTAATGTTTCAAAGATTAGAATGTGGATATTGTTGGTATCCGCAGAAATTCCTTGTTTAATATCATTTATAGTCGCATGGAGTTTAAGCAACGAGACGCCAGTGATTGAAGGCACTTTTGCATCATTGGGTGCGGGTACTTTTTTGTATTTATCTCTTGGACATATAATTCCTGAATGTTTAGACCATAAAAGTTGTTGTAATCCAGTTACAGACAAGAATATAGCAGCTCATGAAGCTATACCATCAAGTGACGTTGCATCTGACAACACCAAGTCCCTGGAGATTGAGAAAGGCACAAATGTTGACAAGAATGTTGATACAAAGTCTATTTTAATACATAAACTGAAAGCAATGTTTGGCGTGGGAGCAGGCTTCATGGCTTACTCGCTGCTGGCACTGCAAAGCGACTAGATACATAGTTATATCACATGTTGTAATTGTTTATTTCCTCCAGCATTTTCTTCTTTTCGATCCTAAATTCAATCGCAGTTGCTAAGGCGCCTGTCTCGCCATCAGCCTTCACGTCGCTGGCACTAACTTGTTTTGCTTTAGCAAATCCATTTTTATTACCTAAATTTGCTAATAATTGATAGTCTTCATCGATAGTCGACTTTTTCTTGGACAGTTCTTGCGACGCAATATTCTTTAATGCCATGAAAACTTTCAACTCGGTGTCTGGAGACAAGGTTTGTCCCAACTTATCCAGCGTCAACAGCTGGTCATTGGTCGTGCATATACTTTGCCACTCATCTGCACTCGAGTATAACGCACGTAAGCACCTCACAGATAATTCATCGAAATGCCGAGTCAAGCTGTTCGGATTAGTAATAATATTGTCGGTTGGAGGTGACGTGCGGAAGTATCTCGTGGTGAGATCGTAACTATTCACTACCTTCTTATTATTATTGTTATTCTCTACCTGTGTCGACTTCAAAGCGGATGCTATTTGCTGCAATCTGTCTTTAGGTGATGGTTGTGTGGGATATGGCACTACCTTTCCTAGTTCATCTCCATATTGCAACAGTAAATCGATCATATTCACACCATAATCGTACACATCAAACGGACAATTCTGCTCGATGAAGCCGTAGTACTGCAGCAGCCTGTCGTTGCTCTGCTTACCATATGATATAAACACCTCTTGGTCCTTTGTGTAAGCTTCGTTATTAATGATGACCTCAAATTGATTACTAAAATAATTATATGACACATCGGATGCGACAGTGGACTTGTGATTGAACATGTCGATATACGGACACATGACATACCTCTTCAGTCCAGACACTTTGGAGAAGAAGACGTCCCTGACAATCAGTGACAGCGCCACGGCGAATGCGGCGCTAAGACTTTGTTCTACTGTCCCAAAACCCAACAACGGCCAAATCACAGTTAAACCAGCTGTGAATATTAATAATTGCTGGCGTTGACTGGCATTGCTTCCTTCATAAATACCAGAGAATGCTCGGGAGTTGACACATTCTAAGGCATATACATAGTCGTCAAAAGTAAAATTCTTCAATGCAGTGTTACTAGATGTCGCCGATTTCCACTTTTTAAAATTTTCTTTCCAATCTTGACGCTGTATGTACACTTTATTGATTATTGCATCATATTGCAATTCGTTTAAAATATTATCATTCCATTGAAATGTAGTGGTGAACTTGGAAGGTAACTGTTTAATCCATGAATACTTTGGTGATTTATTTCCAAGAATAATTTCATTAATTAACTTAAATGCTAGTCTTTGATCCCACATACTCTCTTCCCATAGTGATTGTGGACATAACTCAGGAAATGGAGTAGGAGGTCGATCGTTAGTTATTTCTAATGCAAGATTTGCATCAACACTTACAATTGGACCAATATTTTTATCAATTATAGAATTAGCAACAATCCCACGAATCCCATTCAACGTTTTTATATTTACATTCTTTACTTTTATTCCTGTGCCATCTCCCATCTCTTTAATCCAATTATCTGATTGGTCGAGTAACATGTAGCACTTACTCATTCGAGTAACTCGCAATGCTGATATAGGACTAATTAGAATGCTGAGGAGCCCAAGAATTACCGCCAGTTTAAAAGCTGCCATTTCTGATGTATTTGTGCCCTATATAACAACCAATAATATACCACGAAGCACAAGAGGCATCAACTACAACTTCTTGGTATTTTCAGCGAGCGAATGGAATGTTCAAGCATCAGCAACAGGGACCGCCGGTGTGACGCCCTGTGACCTGTTAGAATGATAGAAGATGTACAAAACAAAGTTAATTATTCTTATTCACATTCTAACTCTCTAACTCTCTAACTATCTACTCAAATATTGAATTTTAGCAGTACATAAGGCAAATTCGAAAACGCTGAGGTTTCATCAGTGTCTTCAGCGTCGCCGAGATCATTATGAAATCTTTTTTGTAAAATTTCTGGATTGCTATTGATAATAATATTTGTCAATAACTTTTGAACATTCACAGCTCGTTTCATATTTGGGATCAAAAAGAAAGACATCAAGTCAACTGGCAATGAGTACCGCAGTACAGACTCAATGTATACTTGTATCAGCTTTAAATGTATTATACTGGAGTAAATGTCGCTGTAATGGACAGCGCAATACTGAATTATGGTTGCGGAGCAATCTAACAGTGACGTCGTGCATTTTTTAATTTCCTTCTCCAACCCTCCAGCCTTGGAACTATCATACTTGAAGTCCCTTATAATCATCCTTCTTTCTCTAAAGCATTGTTTGATAGGCTCAATATAGTCAAAGAACTGACTATTTCCTTCCGAGTCAGTGATTGTATGTCCTTTCAATGCTGTTATGGCATACATAACGGCATCATTGTCTTCCTTCAGCTTAATCGCTGAATCGGGTACCACCGGACTGCCTTTGACAGCACCGCGGTTATTTATGTCACCATAACTTGCTATGTCATGACCAATTGTTGAGGAATAAGTACTCAAAAAGTCTTTCTCCGAAGACTTTGGCACCACTATAACCAGAGTACATAAGTATTCGGTGTCTAAAAATTCAATATTTGCTACTTCAATGGGCATAAAAATATCTTCAAAATCTGAAGTATAAAAATTCATATTTCGACGTCTAACTAACGTGGAATGCGTGTTATTCCGCTCATTATATGCGGCGCCTAACTTCTTCAATTCGTCGTCAACTTTAGAACCGATGTGTTGAATATCCGCGATTAAACTATTTAATGGTCTATTAATTGGATATCGTGCATAATCCCAAGAGAACGACTTTATAAACTCCTCAATATTCTGTTCTTTAACCTTTAATTTTTGATTAGTGTCGTTAGTTGTAGATATACTCTTATTACCAAATTCTATCGTAATTTTATTGTGACTTACAATAGTATCGATATAGATTCTTTCAATTTTCTTTAATATATTATCCATTTGAGTATCACTTTTTACGATGTCATCGGACAATCTTATCAAACTATCAAGTGTACCTACAGCTAAATCAGGTATAATTACACGAGCTACGGTGCAACCATCATTAATTTTATGCTTTATAGAAGAAAAGTATTCACTATGTTCTATTTCACCTCTCGTTGGTACGGTTACTAGCCATACTTGTTGCTCACCCGACATTTGTGACAAATACTTACAGCATAAGAGAAACCAACAAGAAAGCGTATATGAGGGACGTCAATTCCATATATCTTGTTGTGTCGGATTCCAAAAATTTCCAACTTTTCAAACCCTGGACCGGTGGCAACTTTGTCAAGGTCGCTGCCGCGATTTTGTAATAAGACAGCAGTTCTTTACTTATCAATTCGACTATAAAATTGCGTTAAAATGCGCGTTTATTTAGACTATCATCCAAGCTATGTTTCTTACAGAATTCGGTGGCACGTCACGGAACTTGGCGAAAAAAGTTCTTACATCGATAGTACATAATAAAAATGCATGTATTGTTGAGTTGCTTGATACTTGTGCCCCTCGTGGCCGCGCTACGTGTTTCAAGCATAGCTCCCGTTTATTCTCGAAAGTCTGTAATGACACCACGAAGTAATTTCATTATAAAATCATGCACATTAAACCAACGTTCTCGTACCGCATTAGCTAACACAGAAACAGATAAAAATGCTGAAATAGCATCCAGTGATGACAAATTTGATCTAAGTGCATGGCTTAATCCTAATACTAGGGGAGGAGTCATAGTATGGAGCATTATATTGATTCTTGTTCCAGTTGGTTTCTACAATTACTTTGTATCCACTGGGATGGAAGAAACCAAAGTAGGTGCAACAGTGGGAGCCGTATTTGTTTTATTATCGAATGTGGCGTGGGCATCAACTTATATATTTAGAGTTGCAAACAAGGATATGACGTATGCAAAACAATTAAGAGATTATGAAAATGCTGTATTACAGAAAAGATTAGACGAACTAGGTAATACATTATTTTCTACATATTTATATATTCAATATATTTATTGACTTTCTTTTATTCCGCATAGCTGATGATGAAATAGATGCTTTGATGAGCGAAATTGACGCAGAAAATGCCGATGCCGATGCACCGAAAAAACAATAATAAAATTGTCCTAAAGCTGTAAATAAATAAGAATTTTATGAAAAAGGTAGTTATCAGGATAGCATCAGGTCTTCCTATCATTAAATATAATATCACGAAGTGACAGTTCATCTATTTTAGATGAAACTGCACAAAGTCAGTAACTATAAATAATATATCATCATTGCTATCAATTACCAAGACCCGAAAAGCCTCAGATGGACACGATTCTTACCTTATATAACAATATTCTGATCAATTAATGATAATTTTAAATGACTCAACTCATTTTCTATATACAACTGCATCATGTTATACAAATCATTCCTTGTATCTGTGAGTGATAATGTAGTAAACGACTTAGAATCTTGAGCTATATCTATAAGAACTAATTGTAATTTGGAAAGTTTTAATGCGCCTAGCTCTATTAACTTATTTATTCTATTCGGTGTGCCAACAGCTATAGGGAAATGATTTCTACTCAATAAATCCATTTGATCTTGTACTTTAAAATGTTTAGCAAATAATTTAGCCACTTTAACTTTCATATCTTTAGATATTGAGTTAATGACATCAGCAGCACGCTTTGCACCAGCACATATCACAAGTACTATTGGAAATCCAAAATCATCTGTTGATTTATTAAATGCTTTCTTATATCCTTCAATCCCACTAATTATAGCATTAGAAAATGAACATTTTTTACTATTTGTTTCTAATTTTGATTCTATAAAATGTTCTGCTTTGAATGACAATGTCATTAATGGCGGTTGATGCAATAAGAAAAGTTCTAATTGCTCATCTGGATTCAATCCATTTTTTGTCTTCTTGGCATCGGCTGCTACTTCACATTCAATAGAATTTGCTTGTTTCTTTTTATCTTTAAATTCTTTAAATTTTCGTTTCTTTTTAAGTAGTTTCGCTTGCTTTATTTCATTGTCATTCTTTTTTTTGTTTCCCTCTTCTGATTCATTATCATCACTAGAATGATTCTCATCGCTTCCATCATCCTCCTCTTCAACTAGGTAGTCACCATCATCATCACCATCAATACTCTCTACTACAAACGAGTCATCTAGTGTGTCACCCATGATACTTGTCCCAACTTTCTGTTTCCACAACAACTGGTTGGAGAATGGTTGTCTTCTTCGCCACTGGAACTGGCATCGCCAAACAACAAGCAAATTGCGGTCCCAAGATGGTAAAAGTTTTACATCCAATTGAATGAGGGACTATTTAGACGTGACATTGTAAGAAAACTAATGTTTCCGTTAATTCTACAGCAAATGAATGAACAAGATCATTGGAATTTTTATAGAAAGGTAAGGTACTGGTCCCCGCACAGCGTTGCACACAGAGAAAAAACTATATATCATATCAACCTGATATTGTAATCTTAATGTAAGCTTTTGGTGTTCAGTTAGTTGTTGAGTTGTTTGTACTTATTCAATAGTCTAATTGATCCTCGAAGGACCGGACTACTCCCATGTAATTTTGGAAAAAGCAAGAAGGCTTGCTTTGGACTTGTCGAAGCTTGTCGAAGAAGAAATTTTGGAAGAAAGCAAGGGATGCTTGGGAATACGACAGCCAATCGCATTTTTGCTGTTCTTTTCTGTATTGCTTTCACATTATGGTCTTATTTCTGGATATTCTATTCATCATCAAGAGCATGGTCATTGACAGATGCATTTAAAAAAAGTGTGTTTGATGGACCAAGCAGTGTTGAAGAAACAGAATATTTAGAAAAGATAAGTGAATTATATTATCAAGCTCAAAAGGTGGAACGTTTCGCAGTTGTTCATTATGACTTTTTGAGGGTTCGTTCAAACTATCCTTGCATTTATGGAGTCTATCCGATTGGGGATGATAGCGAAGGAAGTGTCTTTGATGGTCACAAGTTTGCTTGTGGTGTAAAGGCAATTAATGGACCCCCAATTGTATATAGCTTTGGAAGCCATTTGCAATTTGATTTTGAGATGGCGATATTAAAATTGAGACCTGATGCAATCATTTTTACATTCGAAATTAGTAAATCTCAAATCGCGAAAGTCCAGCCTCATCCAAGTATCACAGTATTACCGATTGGCCTTGGTGGTTATGACAAAATGTTTTCAGTGCCAAATGCTAATATGATGACAATGCGTCAGATAATGAAAAAATTAGGACATACATATGTAGATATTTTGAAGATGGACGTCGAGGGCTTTGAAGTGCCATTTGTGCACTATGAGAGCGACCTTTTACGTCATGTCGGCCAATATCTAGTCGAGTTTCATGACATCAAAGGCTTCGAGCAATCACATAAGCCCGGTCCAATCAACAACATTTCATCAGCATATCCTATGTTCACTTATATAAATTTTACTGAGATTGTAGAAAATGTAGATCTTCGCATATTTCACCAAGAAGTCAATCGATTTAGACCTCAAATCGGTATTGAAGCGTCCCTTATCCAGAAAGAGTGGTTGTCGTGGGACAGAAATAAGCGTTCATTAAAAATCTAAGTTCATATAGATAGATGTTAATTGAGGTATATATATGTACATTGTTCTTAATTTAGTTACATGTGATAAGTCAGACTTTGTTATTTTCGTTATTATATTACAGTTGCTCTATTCTCTGTGGCTTTTTTCATCCTGACTGATATTCTGTCTCAATTATTTACACTTGCTACAAAATTACTGCTATATGTGTTGGTAACTTACTTGTTTAGGCAAAAATGGAGTGAAGTATCACTCTAACTATCTCCCTTTCAACGGGACTCTTGTAATGAGAACCGTCGTAGGCTAAGTCATGAACAACGTTTGATACTCGAAAGATGTCGATGTACTCGTATCCATATCTTTGGCATAACTCAACCGTAGCCTCGTTATAGTCTTTCAAAACTATGTCATTTCGCCATTCTCTTTGAGGATTGTCATAAAACTCCCCATAAGGATGCATTGTCAGCCATATTACTCGCTTCGAAGGAAACAAAGAAGTAGCGCGCGCCATCGTTTTATGCACCTTTTCCAAATAACGTGAAAGGGTCCATGGAGGCTTTGACGTCCATCCGATCTGCCATTGCCCAAAGTTCAGCAACAAAATATCGCTATGACTTGTAAAATTACTGAAACTTTTTGGACAAGTCAAATGGTGTTCATTTCTCTCTCCTAGGAAGCAATATGAATAAGGATCGTACACTAACTTGATGTATTTATTGGAATGATCAGTTTTGTCTGTTCTTATTGATGCGTAATAAAATTTCATGTCATCGATAAACTCGACCATAGCTGTTGTTAGATGCCTGCCCTGGCTATCTCCAATTATACTGATTGGATGAATCCTAACCGAATTTCTAAGAAATGCATCAGCGGCAACAGTACAATCGGCAAATGTTAGTCTTAATTCTTCCGAAAGTTTGGATACATTTGGTTGAGCACCTAGCATGAATTGCGGTGGAAGAATCGGATGAGAACCCTTGAAAGTAGTCCAATAACTATCAATATCCGACAAATTTCTTTTGCATATCTTTGAAGGAAGAGTAAAATTGAATTGAAATATGGGATTAAATGAATATATTGTCGAATTGTAAAACGAGTCAATGTCAAAGTCATCATACCGAAGATCTACATGCGCAATAAAATCACCTGCTGGAAGATGATATGTTGCGATAAAGGTATTATTATTATTATTATTATTATTATTCAACCTTTCGAAATTCAGGTTTTGTATAGATGATCCAACTATACGACCTCTGAAACGCGACTTATATCCCGAAGCGTTCGAAGATATTAAAGTAAATGATCCCGAGAAAGAACTTGTTTCGCAGTAAATAACTTTCCAGCTTGGTACAATTGAAGTAATATTACGACAACTTGTAGAACCTACAGTTGATGGTCGATCAATATTTAAATTATTATTTGATTGCTTGCTTGATTTACTGATTGTACTCGTTTTTATTCTAAAGGTAATAACTAGCGAAATAATTAAGAAAAGCAATATGCAAACCCTTATTGACTCGGACTCAGCCATTAGAACTGGAATATATAACTACTTCAGAATCTATTGCCTTATCATTTTACATGTGCATGATGATGACAACACAACTCTGCGATGCGAACTTCCAGGGAGTAGAGTGTCCTGCAACAAGATCCGGCCCAGCGGCACTCGGAAATGTGCTTAGACCGTGAGCACCTACCCCCGCCTGCTTTGGTCTTTCTCTCATTCTGAGGCTTTGTAGCTTCTGCTCTGATCTCTTACTATTGCTAAGATTTTAAAACTGAATCCAATAAGGGCCGTATTTTGAAAATGAAAATTCTCAGCAAGCCTTGCAAGTCCAAGTACCTAGTAGATAGAGGAACAAGCGAGAACGATACTATAGGGGAAAGATGTCATCTGCTGTCGTCCCTATAATCCGGAAGTTAGATGAATTAGTTGTTAATCGGATAGCAGCTGGCGAAGTTGTTCAAAAACCTGCAGCAGCAATTAAAGAGATGGTTGAAAATAGTTTGGATGCTGGTGCTACATCCATTATAATAACAGTCAAATCAGGTGGTTTACAGTTTCTACAAATCCAAGATAATGGTCACGGGATTCGAAAAGAAGATCTGGGAATTGTTTGCGAAAGATTTACAACATCAAAATTATCTACATTTGAAGATCTAAAAAAAATATCAACATTTGGATTTCGTGGTGAAGCATTAGCTAGTATTACTCATGTAGCTCATGTTACAATTACTACCAAAACATCAGATTCTTCATGTGCATTTAAAGCGAAATATTCAGATGGTAAATTGGTTCCACTAAAGCCTGGAGGTAAAGCTGATCCTCAACCATGTGCTGGAGTACCTGGCACTACTATCACTGTTGAGGATTTATTTTATAACATGCCAACCCGTAAACAAGCATTTAAAAATGCAAATGAACAATATCAAAAAATATTAGATGTTATTACAAAATATGCTGTACATTATGGCGACAAAGGAATTTCATTTATATGTAAGAAACATGGTCAAAACACACCGGATATTCACACACCACCTACTAGCAGCACCCTTGAAAACATTAAAATCGCTTATGGCAACACTCTAGCGAGGGAGTTGATGCCGTTTGAATTGAACTATGGGAATAACGAGAAAGAAAATGACCCAAATCCAAATGCAAGTAAATATGTTAGTGACATAAGTAATGAATTACTATACGGTGATAGTGCAGCGCGCAGCAGCACGTCGGCGGTTATTGGCGATAAATTGATATTTCAAATGAGCGGTTATTTATCAAATGCTAATTATTCCAGTAAGAAAAGTCAGTTTATCTTATTTATCAATAATAGATTAGTCGAATGTTCGGCAATCAAAAAAGTATTGGAATCTGTCTACGCAGAGATCCTCCCCAAGCACACGCATCCATTCATATACCTGTCGATAGCGATGCCTAGCCAGCATATCGATGTAAATGTGCATCCAACCAAGAAAGAAGTCCATTTTATGTTTGAAGAGGAACTGATGCAACAACTATATACAGGAATACACAATTTATTGAAATCTGCGAATCAAAGTAGAACCTTTTACACGCAATCCATCACTACCGACAACAACATCCTCAATTCGTATGACTCCTTTGCCGGCGACGCAAGAAAAGACTCTAGTTCTGAAGCAGTGAGTACACCTGTTCAAAAGGATGCTGCAAGTGATGCCAATGTTGAAGACGATACAGCAGTATCTGCGTTGCCCATCATCGAACCTGTTTTCTTTGGTAACAAATTCATAAACCAAGACGAGCGGTCGGTTGATAGTTTGGACGAGTTCAAGAAATTAACTCGCGACGATAGTGCTGATGAGCTTGAAATCAATGATGAGGACAATGACCGTCAACAGCCTCAACGCGGTGCTTACAGTAAGAAAAGTGATCGTAAAGTGGGAGAGAAAAGGTCTACGAGCGCTTCGCATATTAATGCTAATAAGCTCGTGCGAACGGATGCATCTCAGCGTGGTATAGATGCTTTTTTCCAACGCGCAACTCGTAATTCAAGTAAAAACGAAGACGGAGGCAGTAATAGTGACGACGATGAGGTGGAGGACTACGGGATGGAGTCGGCAACTGTTCCGCCAACCAGATCTCGTTCTGCTGCTCCTCTTGCCTACAATACTGATGATAGTGACGACGAGACTTCGCCTATTTCCAATAATATTTTAGAGAGCAACCAGCCAGAGGATACTACTGTGTACTGTGGTAACTGCAACGATTCTTCCAATATGTTGCAGCCAAAGAGAGGATTAGCTGAGCAGTGCAAATGCTGCTCTGTCGATCGCAAAGCTACAAATATATATAGTTCTCAAATAGACGCCGCACTGCTGAACAACATGCCTAAACCTTTGTTACTTACTTTGAAAGACACCAAATGTGAGTATGAGTCGATCCAATCACTACTAGCCACCATTTATGGCTCCAAAAATCACGGCATTATTAAGATGTTGCGATCTTACTCGTTCATCGGAATTATTAACTCGACATACTGCTTGGTGCAATACGAGACCAAGCTGCTACTTCTTAATTACTCCAAGTTATGCAACCTTTTGTTCCAGCAGTTGGTCATAAGAAGGTTTGGTGAAATGAACTATATCCCATTGGATAACGGCGGCGTATCGATATATGAGTACCTTTGCTGTGCTCTGAGTGTGCCGCACTTATCCAGAAGGTACAGTTCCAGCGAACCATACAACGTGGAGCAACTGGCGATGGAATACACGAATTTCTTAGTAGACAAATCTGAAATGTTGCGAGAATACTTCTCTATAATAATTGATTCCCAAGACAGTGCAAGTGGAGGTGTGGCGGGAGGACTGCTCTCCGGAATACCTGATATTCTTGAAGGATATATGCCGAACCCTATTCACTTGCCAAAGTTCTTGCTAAATTTAGTTGAAACAACCAATTGGACCGAAGAGAAGGAGTGCTTTCAGTGCATCAGCGCCACTCTAGCCTCATTTTATGCAGACTTTTCTGTCCACATTCAACCCAGTCCGAGTGAGTCGTCACTCGCCGACAGTGACTCCATGAGCAGTGACAGCGCCAATATAATCCAATATTTGCTGTTCCCATCATTAAGATTGCACTTTTTACCACCTAATTCCTGTCTTGGCGACGGTACCATTACTCAGTTAGCCTCGTTAGAGCAGTTGTACAAAATATTTGAAAGATGTTGATATTGTCTACAGATGAATTACAATTATACATGATGTAAATTTAATCTAAAGAGCACCTCTTGACTAACCAGCTTATCCACTTACTGCGTCTAGTTGCTATAGCGATTAGACTTGGCTGTCGCAAAGGTGTTGCTGTATTTAGTGAATACTGATATCAATACACCGAACAATACAATAATTGCTATGATGAACAGGGACAAACCGGTAGATAACTCGTATTGGAAGAACTCCAATAGCATTTTGACACCCACAAATCCTAGTACGATGGCCACACTTACTTTCAAAAATGGTAAATTTTTTATGGCAACAGAAACTAAAGTAAATAATGAGCGCAGGCATGCCACAGCAAATATGTTACTACTAAATACTACTAACGGCGAATGACTGATCCCTAAACACGCTGGTATTGAATCCACTGCAAAAACTAAGTCGCTCAATTCAATACAGACCAAACATAGAAATAATGGAGTTGCTTTTGTAGTTGATTTACCACGTGAAAATACTTTCGTAAAGAATCGATCGCCATCATAATCAGGGGAAAAATCTATAAGTTTTTTTGAAATTTGAAGTATAAAATTGTTTTCTAAATCATCGCTTTCTTGTCCTTCAGCAGCGCCGATATTGATCTCCCGAATCAACTTATATGATGAGTATATAAGAATAAACGCGAATACCAAAATAATGAACTTAAAATGTTCCAACAATTCAAAGCCGACAATAATAAAGAACCCCCGCATTACTACAGCTCCAACAATCCCGTACATCAGTACTCTAGATTGATATTTATATGGTACTCGAAAATAATCGAATAGTAATATAAACACAAATAGATTATCAATGCTAAGGCACTGTTCAACGATATAACCTGAAACAAACTCCATCAACAGCTGTCTCCCATAGAAGTAATAGAGTCCGATACCGAAAAGAAACGCAATAAATATCTGAATTAATATATTTTTAACTGCAATTCTCATCATTTTTACCGAATCATTTTCGGTATTTATATGGGTTGTGTACTGCTTCACAGACTGCGCAGGACCATAGCCAAATTGACTAGTCTTGGGGAGCAAGTCGTCGCTACTGCCGCTGAAGTATTCAAATAGTTTCATTTTGGTTCAACATGCAAAGCTAGTAGGTAGCTGCTACAGTTTTTGTTTTTGCTTGCTCTCGTTACAGTGTCCGGACACCGGACCTCGCTCTGAAGAAAGTGTTCATCTTGTCGTTGGAGTGCAAGTAAGTGCTCAGTAATAAGGATTTAATTGGTTAGACACATTAATAAAAAGTTCAAACGCCAAAACAAAATGATTAGGCGGAACAGTTGGCACAAGCAGGCTCTTCTTGGTATTCTAAGCCTTGAACAACACCGTTAACGTTACTATTTTCATCGTTAGCAGGAGCAACTTTGCCTTCAACTTTCTTACTCATTGCATCTTGCTTTGTTGATTGTGCCAATTGAGTTTGATCAACAGTGAATTGAATGGCGTCGGCCTTTGGTCTAGTGCGTAAGTAATACATACCCGTCTTCAAACCTTTTTCCCAAGCATAGAAATGCATTGAGGTCATCTTGGCCTTTGTTGGCTCGGCCATGTGGATGTTCAATGACTGGGATTGGCAGATGAAGGCACCGCGATCAGCTGCTTGATCAATGATTGCCTTTTGCTTAATTTCCCACACAGTTTTGTATAATTCTTTAATATCCTGTGGAATTTCTTTGACGTTTTGCACACTACCTTTGTCAGCAATGATTTGATTGCGCACAGCTGGGGTCCATAAGCCGCGATCAACTAAGTCCTTTAGAAGATATTTATTAACAACGGTAAATTCACCAGCTAAGACACGGCGATTGTACATGTTACTGGTAAATGGTTCAGTTGATTCATTGTTACCCATAATTTGTGCAGTTGATGCTGTTGGCATTGGTGCAAGTAACAATGAGTTGCGGATACCATATTGAGCAATTTTAGCACGTAATCCAGCCCAATCCCATCTAGTTGAGTCACTGACACCCCACATATCATGTTGTAAAATACCTTTAGATACTGGGCATCCCTCATAAGTGGAATATGGACCTTGAACTTGCGCGATTTCACAGGATGCTTCTAAACTTGCAAAATACATGGTTTCAAAAATATCTTTGTTCAATTGCATGGCACCAGCTGATTCAAAAGGTAATCGCATTTTAGCAAAAGCATCAGCTAAACCTTGAACTCCAATGCCGATTGGACGATGACGCATATTAGAATTTTTAGCTTCAGGTACTGGATAGAAATTGACATCGATAACTTTATTCAAGTTCTTGGTGACTACCTTGGTGACTTCATATAGACGTTGGAAATCGTACACTAATTTATCAGTATCAACAAATGACGATAAGTTGACTGAAGCCAAGTTGCAGACAGCAACCTCGTCTGGGGATGTATATTCAACAATTTCAGTGCATAAGTTACTTGATTTGATAGTACCTAAATTTTGTTGATTACTCTTGCGATTGCATGCATCCTTGAACAACATGTATGGTGTACCAGTTTCAACTTGGGATGAAATGATTGCAAACCATAAGTCTTGGGCAGGTAATTGCTTGCGACCTAAGCCTTGTGCTTCGTACTTCTCGTACAACTTTTCAAATTCATCGCCCCATACGTCTTGTAGTCCTGGTGCTTCATTAGGACAAAATAAAGTCCAAGTACTATTTGCTTTCACTCTTTTCATGAACAAATCTGGAATCCACATGGCATAGAATAAATCTCTTGCACGAGCATTTTCATCACCGTGATTCTTCTTAAGGTCTAAAAAGTCATGAATATCAGCGTGCCATGGTTCCAAGTAGATGGCAATTGATCCTTTACGTTTTCCTCCACCTTGATCTACATAACGTGCAGTATTGTTGAAAACTCTCAACATGGGAACAATTCCATTCGATGTACCATTTGTTCCTCTGATATAGGAATTTGATGCACGAATATTATGACATGATAAACCAATACCACCAGCATATTTGGAAATAATGGCACAGTTCTTTAATGTATCGTAGATACCATCGATAGAGTCACCCTTCATGGTTAACAAAAAGCATGAGGACAATTGTGGATTTGGAGTACCAGCATTATACAAAGTTGGAGTAGCATGAGTAAAATATTGTCTAGACATCAAATCATAAGTTTCTAATGCTGCATCAATATCAGTACCATGAATGCCAAGAGCAACACGCATTATCATATGCTGAGGACGTTCAATTACTTTTTTATTGACTTGCATTAAATATGCTCTCTCTAAAGTCTTGAAACCAAAATAATCATAGTTGTAATCGCGATCGTAAATAATCGCAGAATTTAATCTATCCTTATTCTCCAAGACTATCTTATGCAACTCATCAGATACCAATGGTGATGCTGATTTGGTTTTTGGGTGAATATTCTTATGTAATATTTCAACTACATCAGAAAATACTTTCGATGTTTGCTTATGTAAATTTGACACCGAAATACGTGCTGCTAATAGACTCCACTCTGGATGCTTTGTGGATAATGAAGCGGCAGTTTGAGCTGCTAACTCATCTAACTCAACAGTAGTAACACCTAGAGATAAATAATGCATTTTATAAGTGAATAGTGCATGGAAGAAGGTTGTAAACACAACATACCTGGATATAAGAATGACACCACCTTCTGGGATATTATGGTCGCATCGACATGAGCTGGATCCAAACCATAGCATAATTTATTAATTCGCGAGGTGATTTTGTCGAAATGCACAATTTCTTGACGTCCGTCGCGCTTGATTACGTACATTCTCGATACAAGTTGAGCACGAATTACTTCTTGCAAGAACTATTTTTATGCTTTTGAATTTGAATTTGGGATTTGCCCCATGCGGCGCCGGATCCCATTAGAAGAAGGAGAAGAAGAAGAGAAGAAGGAAGGTTTGCAACTCAATATTCCCTGCCACAGGACTATATGCTACTGCTACCACTATCAATGTTACTATTTTCTTCATTAAAATGAGTGCATCCTGCTGGTACCGGAATAGGGATTTCCAAATCGCTGAAAATGAATTTATGAACACACTCATACACTGTCATGGGTCCAAATAGTCAAAGGAAGAAGAAATCTAGTGTTCCTTTGGCCAATACACCAGCAAGGGCGAGATTTAGTAATTGGCGACCACCATCTGCGGGCAGAAAAGGTGGTAGAGATGATAGAGATGGAGGTAGAGGTGGCAGAGGTGGTAGAGGTGGTAGAGGTGATAGAGGTGATAGAGGCGACAGAGGCGACAGAGATCTGGATAGAAGAGTTGCAAATGAGCGAAAGAGGGTAATATCTACTGGATCATTACTACCTCC
>JACCDO011905762.1_pt1 | contig 35143 bp, 39 predicted proteins | sample 7446101 | NCBI WGS metagenome assembly JACCDO01 (sample SAMN15323440, study PRJNA562643) | freshwater metagenome | isolation source: river surface water | place: USA:Blue River Watershed | collected 2017-08-16 | reverse complement strand
TTTGGGTCCGCCCCATATCACTTAGATTACCTCACATATCTTCCATTCTTATCTCTTCCTCTTCTATCACTTCCGCGCTCTTTCCACTCATTATCTTTTTTATCTCTTCCGCGCTCTTTATTTCTCTTTCTACAAATTCGATTCCTCCGCTTTCCTCTTCACACACTATGCTACCAAACTCTCTCTTCAACTCCTCTCGCTCATCTTTCTCATAAACATACATGACACTTACATTTTTCACCTCCTTCTCCCAACTCATATCTCCAACCAACAACCATGTTCCTCTTTCTATAAAATTGCTCCTCTTATTTCGACCTCGAAACTTCCCACCAATGTGAGCAATCATTTCATCCCCATCCATCAACTTAACTTTGCATAAGTTGCCTCCTCTCATTTCGATAACCTCAGCATAATGCTCACTTGGGTCTGTGACACGAATCAATTCGCGTTTTTCAAAAGTATTCTGATGCTTTCTTGCCTGTTTCTTGGCGTTGCCTCCTCCAGTTGCGTTTTTTACCATTTTATCAGTATGTAATATATTTTTTATACATTACAAACCCATTGTTTCGCGGCAGATCAATTTTTCAACCCTTTAAACTGCCGACTTCTTATTAACTCTTCTTTTGCCAACCTCCACAAAACCGTCATTAGAATCATGAACACGGTCCTTATGAAAAGTCTTGACAACATTCTGTGACTCACACATAAGGTGTCCACCCTTAATGCCCGAAATCTTGTCTGCTTGATACTCATGCTTTGACCCCTCAGCAGATTTAGACAATTCAAACTCTACATACTCTCCTTGAACCAAATATCGGAACTGGTCATTGGCAACCTTAATTGCGCTGTAATGAACAAAAATGTCCTTTCCTGCGTCATCTCCGTCAAGAAGAGTAATGAATCCAAATCCAGACTTGTTATTGAACCACTTGACACAACCAGTTAATCTTACAGACATTTCTATATTAAAGATATGCCAATATTCTCTATATTTATTTCAGCAAAACATTTATACAAGTGTGCTCTTGAAATAAAATATTTTAAATTTGTATACAATGGCGCTTATTTCAAATGAAAAATGGATGTCAATCATCATGCTCATCGCAATCATAATCATCACCCTTTTGTTGGAATCCTATTCATCTGTTGTGAAAACAGAGGCGTTTGCTGATGGAAGCACAACGGTCATCATGTCAAAACGGGTTCAATAGAGAGTGTTGAAAATCGAATTATAAAATGAATAATCAGGCGCATCCTCATATTTCAAAGAATAAACCCCTTTAAAATATGGAATCAGGTATTTGTGAGAATTGTCCGATAGAGGTGTCAAATAAGTTATTAATTGTTCTATTTGTTTCATTTGACATTTATGCAAATTACCAACATGTCGAATATCATTAATTTCTTTGCTATCATCAAAATGATTATCCAACCACGGAAAATCAAATCCAAACACCATCATCATTAAATATCCAACAGTTATTAAGTCATCTCGTCTGCTTGGACGATTTCCCAAATGCAAATAAAAACTTGCATATTTAGGAGTTCCAAAAAATGTATTAGATGTGCAATTTGGAATGTGCTCACATGTATCCTGGTCCACGCACATTCGCGCCATGCCAAAATCAATGAGCACCAATTTTCCGGAATCATGTGCAAGAAAATTATCTGGTTTCACATCACAGTGAATCACGTTTAAATGGTGTATGTGGTGCATCAATTCGAGCATTTGCGTGCACATGTCCAATTGTTGCAGAGTGTTGGTCAATCCCCGCAAAACATCGACAAATGAACGTGTGAAAAAGGTGGTTGCCAGGCAAGTCATATTACCGAACATTCCATACCAGTGCAGTGTAGGAAAAAAATCGGTTGCTCGCGCACCCAATTCATTATTTAAAAAAGACAAAATTTTGGATTCATTGAGAATGGTTTTAGAATATTCGCGCAACTTGACAATTTTCAAGGCAACCATTTTTCCAGTTATTTTGTGTTGCGCTTTATAAACAGTTGAGAATCCACCTGCGCCAATTTTTTCGATGATTTCATATTTGTGTATGATGACAGTCTTGCTTGTCATTTAGAATAAAACAAATCAAATCTGTATATTAATTATACAAGACATGTCAACGGTAGGAGCAGATGTTAAAAACATGGTTAAAAAAACAGACAACGCAATAGAAAACATTAAAGGACCATCATTTTTATTCACAATTGGGATAACATATATAAGTTACATATTCATATTTCTTGGAATTTCATATTTGCTTCCGGATTATATTCGCATAATCAGCAATGTGATGCACATACTAATATGTTTTTTCCTAATTTACAAATTCAACCCATTGCGAAGTGTCCAACAAATTACCGAGACAGACAAAAGCATGATATTTTTCGCAGCGTTGTTTATTATAATGAGCACAAGCATCACAGAATTTGCATTATCATTTTTCAATTCTTTGAAAAAGATTTTCAAAAGAGATTACAGCACAATTCAATAAATAATATGGAAAATATATAACTTACATATAACACTGCGGAATGAATAAGGAAATCGAACAAATTTACAATGATGCTCGGATGGACCCGACCCTATTTTCAAAATTGGACCCCGAGGAATTGTTGCGCGAATTATCAAAAGACAAGAATAATTACATTGAGGAAAAGACAACGAAACAAATATTTAATGAAATGAAACAAACGATTGTGGACGAATTCGGAGAGGAACTGTCAAAGAAAGACATTGACAATGTATTAAAAAAACTCATTGGTTATCGTGTTGTGGATGAGTTGGATGCTATTCACATAGGACAATACACACGGTGGATACAGAAATATCAGGATGATGTTAAATTGACAAATGGCGGAATATTATTAAGCGCAACATTTACAAACGAAGGCATAAATCTCACAATCAGATTGTGGAATAATCGTATAATACAGGTGCGTTTTGACGACTGTGTGGTTTTCCAGAAATTGAGTTTTGGCGAGCAATTAATATTGATGGCGTCGGACTATGTCAATAAGTGAAAATTTCGCAATTCACTTATATATAAAATTATATTATACATCGCGTGTTGAATAATATAATGTCAAATGAAGAAATCGAATTACACAAGGGGTATCACTATAGCAATCCGGTGGCGCAAATAAAAACAAAGACAATTGTGTTTGATTTAGACGAAACCATCGGACAATTTTCGAATTTGCATGAATTATCAAACGCAATAGAAGAAGTTTTGCAGCGCCCCTTAAAACAGATGGAATTCGATGAATTATTGAACTTATATCCTGAATTTTTGCGCCCTGGAATATTAACCATTATGGAATTTTTAGAATATAAAAAAAAACAGGGTTCATTGCACAAGGTGTATCTATACACAAATAACCAGTGTGGAAAGGCGTGGGTTGACCAAATAATAGCGTACATAGACAATAAGATTGGTGCACACAAGCACTTATTCGACGACATTATATATGCTTTTAAAATCAAAAATCAAATTGTTGATATGCGACGCACAACAAACAACAAAACGCACGAGGATTTAATAAAATGCACAATGTTGAAAGATGCCACAACCGAAATCTGTTTCATTGATGACAAGAAATACACGCGAATGTATGGAGAACGAGTTTATTATATTCTGCCGAGACCATACATTCATCCTCTATCAAAACACAATGTGATTTCGCGTTTGATGGAAAATACACCAGTGTCTGTGGCGCCATTTGGCAAGGATGTTTTGTATAACGCATTGATTGCAAATTGTCGGAATTTTCCAACGGATGGTAAAAGGAATTTGGCATCTGACATAGAGATTACAAAAAAGATTATGTATTATGTGAGAGAATACCTATACTTTTACAAAACAGGTGCTGCGCATGCCACGCATACAACACAACAAACACAGAAATATCGCCGCATGCACACCCGAAAAACCCTTAAGAAATTTTCAAAATCTTATCAAAAAACTTAGTGCCCGCAAAGTAGCAATCAAAAATTTCTCGACAACGTTGTTGCATGGCAACAATATCACGTGTATTCCAGCAATTCACTATGCCCTCAACCAATTGTTCTTCCGAATCGGCAACCACAATAATAGAAGACCAATCAATTTCATCGGCAAAAGGGAAAACCATGTCAGTATTAAGCAACACTGGAATGCGCCCACACGCAAGTGTTTGATAGAATCGCATAGAGAAGTTGCCGGCACCTCTATTGCACACTGTGAAATGGGATGTGCGAATATTTTCCAAGAAATCATTCACCAAATCGGGTGCGTGGGGTCTGCCGCCCCAGAATTGGTCTCTTACAATAAAATTGGGTGTAATTTTAGGACAAGCGTGAATGGTTCGCAGCGTTTCTATGCGATGTTGCGAAATTAGACCACAGAATCCCACAACCGGTTTATCTAGTTTGGGCAAAGGTGAAAACGGCACATCTTGACATTCCCACACAAAGGGCAATAGGAATTCATTATGCACCTGTTGAGATTTAAGCAAACTGGTTCTGTAGAAACGCACATTGTCGGGTACAATAAACGGGTTCGAATTGTCGGTTATTAAAAAGACAAATATTGTGGCGTCGACTGATGCATAAGATAAAAGGGTTTGCTGTATTAAATGCGAATTTGTTTCGCCCCAATTGAGTTTTGTGCTAATAACAATTGGTTTGTCAGATTGAATCAAAATTCGATTTTTCAAATGTTCAGGAGGGGTGCCGTCGTAAAAAATCATTTGCAGTGTATAAAAATAAAAACACCGTGTCAATAAACCATTTATTGCGTAAATAAATAGTTTATTCATATCTATGACAAATCTATAAATATGTCTGGTTTAGCAAATCCCATTGTGCAAATGAATATTGTGGAAAATCCTGCGTCATCATTTGTCCAATCCACTTTAGCAAAGTTCATAGACATGGACAATATATTTTCTTTAAACAATATTATTTTGTTTGTGTCGTTGGCAATAACAGTGATTATTGTAGGCATAAAGATGAAAATTATCCCAAGTGATGGTGCATTGGGCAGCACATTAGAGAAAATTCCGTTTGTAAAGAATTTTTTACCAGCAAAGAAACAGGTTGAATTTGCCCCACTGGAAGAAGACGATGAATATAGCGACAGTGATGATGGCGACGAAACTGAAGATGAATAATTATTGCAAAAATTTCATAGAATGATTCGCTTGTTTTTTAATAAACCATTCTTTGTCCATATCCAACATAAGATCTCGATAATTAGTATCGCGCTCTTCTATGTCGCTATAACCCTCCAATTGGTGGACGGTGAGTGGCAGCACAATATACCATCTGTCTGACGTCTGCAACCGTTTCCAATACATGTCAATGGCAAAATCACGTCTGTTTGCTGGGTTTGCCATAAGTTGTGCGAGACCTTCGCGGAAATTGGCAATAAGTGTATCATAGTAATGCTGTTTTACAATGTATCCGGTGGTGGTTTGGCAGTTGGATATTTGCGCACAGAAATCCCCGAATTGCTTGTATGGCGGAAGATTATTGCCGCCGATAATAAGAACATCCCACGCACCTGCAAAAACGGCATTGAAACGTGCGGTATTTTGTAGGAGAAGTTTCGGGTCTTTAAAACAGATGTCATCTTCGCAAATGAATACGTGAGGCAGACCTTGTTCTTTTGCCTGCTCCAAACATTTGATGTGACTGATGGTGCACCCGATGGCGCCATTGGCAGTTTTCACGGCATTGAACCGAGTTCCATTATTAGGAACACTCAATTTTGCCAATTCTTGTTGCACGTGTTTGAGACGGTCTTTGCGCGTTTCAAGATTGATATAGATGGTGTGTTCAAACAGGGTGTTCATTGAATAATTAAATATATAAATAATTAGTTATTTTCTATATGTTTTTCTGCATTTTGACTCTTATTTCTAGACTTTATTTATTGTACCCCATCGGTTCCTTCGCATCCGCACCCCGCACCACTTCCGTCGTCGTCTCTGATATCCAACCACATTTGCAGTGACTAAATTTGCACACGGCACTGCCGTCACCTCTGTTCCTATTATAATGTCATCTAAATTCACATTCAATTCCAAAAAATTGCATTCTTCTGTTGTGAATGCGAGACATTCGTTTGACATTTCCTATAGACAAAAGGTCAAACTTATTTTTTCTCTATCAACGAATTTATCAATGCCCCTTGTTCATCCACTTTTTTTGTCAGTGTTTCAAGCATTTCTAAAATCTGGGCGATAGCAGTCATAGAGACAGTCGATTCCTCTGGACCCTTAGAATAAACGTGCTCTGTGTTTTCTCCCCATTTGACCTTTTTTGCTGAAAAGTTATTGTCTATTTCTTCGACATCCAAGGAGATGACTGGTTTGCCCTGAGACAACGGTTCCTTGGGGGCAAACATCTTAGAGTCCAAATCCCGTTGTTTCATGTATTCATTGACTGCTGACCCAATATCACCGATTGCCTCATCCTTGATATTTTCCTTAAAGGTTGGTGTTGGAACCGTTTTCTTGGTCATATTCTCATACTCCTTGCGACGCAGTTCAAATTGGTTTTCCATAGAGGAAGTGTTTGAAACACCCGGTTTATTGATGATTTGCGCGGGTTGAACTTCATATTGAATTGTTTGATTCTTTGAATTCTCTATCGTCTCTTGTTTTTGTTCTGCTTGCGCTTGCGCCTGCGCATTCCGGAGCAATTGCACCATCAAATCAATGGCATCTTTATTAATTTCTCTCAGTCCCAAATTCGTGGATTTTCGCACATTTTCTTCATACACGTGACCTATTATTTGTTGGAACCATCGCTCTTTATCGCCCGGTGCAGCACCTGCAAAAAATTGAATCATTTGCGGTGTATTATTAATAATTTTCCAAAGCAGATTCTGATTGCCTTGTTGGATAAATTGACTTGCCATATTCTCTATCCCTATCTACGATAGAGAATATCTAAATTGTTTGCGCAATTACAAGACAAAATGCATTTCTTTAATGTCCTTTGAAAAGGCATCGGGAAAAGCAGTCTTGACGAAATCACACAACTTAACTGCCGATTTTTGTTTGCTATAATTTTGTTGCCACCATTTGCGCGGGTTTTTCTTGCCACCCACGATTTTCTTTAGTGCATCGGCAACATCGGTTTCATCGGCGAACAGTTCACCCGATTCCACAGTTACATATTTGGAACCACATAAGATTTGTCGATTCATTAATACAGGGACGTTTTTGGTCATTGCTTCTGCAATCACACGCGGCGAGGCGTCGGCAACATTTGGTACAAACAGTATGCGTGATTCGCGCAATCGTTGTTGGAACTGGTCCCAGGGTAGGAATTCGACGGTTTTTATTTTATCACCATACTGTTCTTCGAGACCGCATTTGGTGCGTCCGATGACAAGCACATTAAGACCAAAATCGCGAATCATAATGACGAAACATTTTTTCGCCAGTTCAAAATTGCGATTGACGGCATTCCACCCGTCTTTGGGACATGCGTTTTTGTCGTCATCCGGACAACTGTAGATAACATCATATTTCTTCTTTTCATTTAATTTCACACTGTCTTCGGCATCATAAAAATCCGATTCGCTAATATCAATTATATTGTTGAATTCAGTAAACCCATAATGTTTGGGATCTTTGAAACAGCATAACCAATTTTTAATTTTTCCGACATAATCAAAATCTTGGTCGCCGGTATAATCATCGGCAGTGCCGTCCTTGATTTTATTGGGAAACGATTTGTACGCGGTTATGCCAATGATTGTGACGCCATTGTCCTTGTATTCTTTATACAATTTTTTTGCCTCATCATCACGAAAAAACGAGGTGACAGCAACGAGGGGTATGACTTTTTTATTTTCATCTGTGAAATAGCGAAATGGGAAATGTTTGCCCTTGGAATGGGTTTCCAAAGTTTTAAGATACTCCTGTTTGAATGGACGATTTATTTCTTGGGTTTCAAATGGTTCAAACCCAGAATCATAAAACAGTGAAAATAAAATAATCACCAATAAAAACAGTATGGTGTGTAAAAATTTCATCTATATATCTTCTATCTCTAAAATAATATGGTTTTGTTCTCGTCGTTTAACATAGAAATATATGATTGTGGACAACAACGCAAAACTAATGATGATTATTAATACAACACTTTGGGATTTTTCTTGTGAATGAGAAGTGTTAGATGGTGATGAAGATGGCAGGGACAGAGGCAAAGAAGGGTTTTTTGAAGGTTTGGGATAAGGTCTTCGATTCGGTTTTCTATTAGGTGCGTAAGAAGGTTCAGCAGAAGGAGAAAGAATTGCCATTGGTTTCACAACAACATCTGTTGAAAGAGCATTTTGGGTGGATGTCGAATTGACCGCGATAGAGGCAGCAAACAAAAAAGTATTAAAAATCCCGGTTTCAACAGAATTTTCAAGATTATTTGAAATGGATGAATACAAGGTCTCTGGGGGAACCGTGGCATAAAAACCATACAAAGGAATATTAAGTTGTGTGGTTGCCTCTATGGTATATTTCTTGGAATTCAATACAAAAATGTGTGTTTGCGCTTGGGAAATTTGATGTTGTTTAAGAAAAATAACAAATTGCGCGCTGACATTTGCGGAATTGGCAACTGCCACAGTGACTGCTGTTTGTGCGGGCGTGTCGAGTGAAGGTTCGGACAACCCCGATAGAGAAACAGCAGATTCAAAGGATAAAATAGGGATGATTGTGGTTTGTGAAGGTGTGACAGAAGGACACTGAGAAGGATTAACAGAAGGACAATGTAACTGGTTTTGCGAAGGATTTTGTGAAGGATTAACAGAAGGGTTAAGATAAGGATTAAAATAATGACTTGATGAAGAAATATAAATCCATGGTTTTGATTTGATGGTTGATACAGAAGTGTGAAGAACAGTTAAATATGGGGTTGAAGAATCAAACATGGTATGTGGATTTGTGCTAGTTGATGGAATATATTCCCATGGTTTTGATTTGATGGTTGATAAAGAGGTTTGAAGAACAGTTAAATATGGAGTTGAAGAAGCATATGAAGAAGCATATGAAGAAACTAGACTCATTGGTTTTGATTTGACGATTGATAAAGAGGTTTGAAGAACAGTTAAATATGGAGTTGAAGAATCGTATGAAGAAGAATGACTTAGTGGTTTTGATTTGACAGTTGATAGAGAAGCGTGAAGAGGGGTTGAATGATGGGATGAAACACTTGACTTGTAAGCAAAAAAATCGGAATATTGAATATGAGAGTTTGATAGTAAATAGGAACCTGGATATGAAGAACATGCAAAAAATCCAACACAGGATGGAATTAGTAAAAGTAAAATCACAAACATGAACATAAATAATATGTGCATGTCTTATCTAATTCAATTTTAGTTATTGTTTGTTATTTAGTGCGGAAAAAATTGATGCGGAAAAAAGGTTGTCAATGAATATACAAAAACAAAAATGGACTTGGTAAAATTAACAAAAGCAGAATTATTGGCAAAGTGCCAGGAACTCGGAATAACACGATGCTCATCGAAAACAAAGGGGCAATTGATGGAATTGATAGAGGCGAAGACAAAGGAAGAAGTGAAGGTTGAAGATAAGGTTGAGACAAAGGAAGAAATAGAGGTTGATGAGAATGAGGAAATAAAAGTTGATGCAAAGGAAGAAATAGAGGTTGACCAACAAGAGAATGTGTTAAGATTTATTGATTTGTTTTGCGGGATCGGTGGGTTTCATCAAGCACTCAAACGACTTGATGGCACCTGTGTGTTTGCGTGCGACATCGATGAGAAGTGTCGCGAAACCTATGAAAAAAACTATGGATTAAAACCACACGCAGATATCACAAAAGTAAATGTTGCTGAAATTCCTGACTTCGATGTGCTTTGTGCGGGGTTTCCATGTTTCGTGGCAGGGACCAGTGTTTTAACAAACAACGGTTACAAACCCATAGAAACAGTGGAATTAACCGACAAATTGCTCACACACACCGGGAAATTTCAACACATATTGAATTTGCAACAAAAAATGTACACAGGAAAATTATTTGAATTGGACATAAAATATCATCCTGAGTTGATAGTGGCAACAGAAGAGCATCCATTTTATGTGCGTGAAAAACATAATGTGTGGAATAGCACAATTAAAAAACGCGAAACTACATTTGGAGAACCGCAATGGAAAGTTGCATCGAAACTTACAATGGATGATTACTTTGGAATGGTAATTAATGACAATTCAATTGTGCCGGAATTTACACTTGAGAAAAAGATAAACCAAAGTAAAACAGAATTGGTAAATGTTAAATTGGACAATCCAGACTATTGGTTTATGATGGGTTATTGGATTGGAGACGGATGGATTGAAGAGACCACCCGCAAAGATGGAAGAACTATGCACAAAATACGTTTCGCAATAAATAATAAAGATGAAAATGAAGTGTTTGAGAGACTAAACCGTGTGCTTCCAATCACAGACAAAAAATGTAGCACCGGATTGTGTAAAAAGTTTGGGTGTTCCAATTTTGCGTGGTTCCATATTCTAAAAAAGTTTGGAAAATACGCACACGGAAAAACAATACCTGAATGGGTGCAAGACGCACCAAAAGAATTAATACAAGAATTCATCAATGGATATATGAAAGCAGATGGATGTTATACACAGAATAACACGGTTTTACAAATAACAACAGTGTCAGAAAATTTGGCATACGGAATTCAAAGATTGTATCTTAAATTGGGACATATATTTTCAATAAACAAATGTGTGCGTCCAACCACTTGCGTAATTGATGGTCGCACAGTTAATCAACGAGACACATATTGTGTGAGAGGAATATTACAGAAAGACCGCAACACATCATCATTCATAGAGGGAAATTATGTGTGGTATGCCCCATTCAAAATAACAACAGTGGAAACAACCAACACACCTGTATATAATTTCGAGGTTGAAACCGACAACAGTTATGTTGTGGAAAATGTGTGCGTTCATAACTGCCAAGCATTCAGTAACTCCGGTAAGAAGAAGGGGTTCGACGACAAGCGTGGTAGACTCTACGAATACATATTGGACATTGCCGCGCACAAGAGACCGCGTTTCCTATTTCTGGAAAACGTGAAACACATCCGCACTATCGACGAGGGCAAAGTGTTCGAAGAAATTATGCGGCGCATCGGCGAAACCGGTTACACAGTGCACATCACAGAACTGAGTCCTCACCAATTAGGTGTGCCGCAGCAGCGCGAGCGCGTCATATTCACCTGTATTCGCAGTGACATCTATGACCCGGCAAAATCGTTGGATTTTCCTGTGCCAAAGGTGCCCATCAATGTAGGGGCAATATTTGAGACAGACCTAGAAAAGACGGCAAAATACAGGATATCTAAGGACGACGATGCGATTCTTACTGCATGGGACGAGATGGTGAAGCATATGGAAACAGGACAGAATATGAGTCCAACGATTTTATGTAATGAGTTTGGCAAGACATATTCGGAGACAGAATTCGCGGAACTTGCTGCGTGGCGTCGCGAGTACATCACAAAAAACAAACCGATTTATGAGAAATACAAGGGCACGTGGGACGCGTGGCGCGAGAAGCACACTGCGCTATTGTCAAAAAAGGAAATCTATGGCAAACTGGAGTGGCAGGCGGGAATCAAAAAGGAAAATGATAGCATATTCAACTATTTCATCCAACTACGGCAGTCTGGGATAAGAGTGAAGAAGACCGAGTATTTCCCGACCTTGGTGGCGATAGTGCAGACGCCGATTTACGCCAAGGAAAAAAGATTCATAACCCCGCGTGAATGCGCAAGATTACAATCTTTTCCGGATGATTTTGTGATGTGTGAGAATGATCATACAGCATATAAACAGTTTGGCAATGCAGTGAATGTAGATGTGGTTCATTTTGTGATAAATAATGTGTTGAAGTTGTATGGCATAGTGTAGGGAACCAAGGTTAAGCATCCGCAGGATGCGACGCTCGCACATCCAGTGCGAGTCAATCCCTACGACCCCTCCTTTATGCTTGTAAAGTATGGGATCATAAGGGGTTGTCATCCCGCCCATGGCGGGATGCGTCGCGCCTTTGGCGCTTAACGACGAGTTCCCTTAGAGTTCGTGCATTTGGAATTGTGGTGCCGCGGCGTGAACGTTGCCTTTCCACCTGACTTCGGTGCGCAAAGTCTTAAGAACGACGGATTCGGCATTGTCGTTTGCCTTGCTATTGATGCAAAGTTTGTAGAACATCTTGGCGCACTTGCGCATATTACCCTTGCTGTCGAGGTAATATTCGGGGCATTCCTCGAAGGTCACGTCTTTCAGGTCAAACATTAAATCGTTAAGATGGGATAGATGTTCGCCGTCGAATTCATAAATGTGGTATGGGATTTTGGCGCACGCCAAGTTCTCGGCAAGACCCTTGATAATGGTCTCCTTATGCTTCTCGATGACAAGTCGCATCTCGGTCCAGTAAGGGTTTTCGACGCCACAATAAAACAGGGCATTGACTTCATCGCGTTTATAATTATTGTGCTTGGGGAACCCATTAACAACTAAGAAATCCTTTTTTATCTTAGTAAGGCGCACATCGTCTTCCTTGTTGTTAATCAACTTGTGGACGCTGTAATTGGACTTGGTTGCTGCCTTGGATTGTTTAACAGAGAAGGCGACGAAGGTGCCGTCGACCAATTTGACGTAGACATCGCCCTTTGCTGCCTTCTTATCCAAATCTTTGTTAAGTTGAATGATTTCAGGATATACTACATATTTGCCGGTCAGATATACCTTGTTTATGGTGGAATATGAAATGGTGTTTGTGCATTTTGCAAACTCGGTGCGGAAGTTGGTGATGATTTTTTGCAACATCTTTTGTTTGAGTTTAAGATCATCAACGCATTTGAGCATATTTGCTCGGTCATATATGAGGGTAGAAGATTCAGTTAATTGGTTCAACACAGTGAATAGTTCATCTGTTGTTTTGACGGATTCATGGGAAAGCAATATGGCAACGAGGAGTTCGATGCCGTTGTTTTCGACGTTTTTGCGTTTCTTGGGAGTTTCGATAGAAACAGGATTCATTTGTATAATGGTGGTATTTTCTAAAGGTGGATTCATTTTATTTATGATATTCAAAATAAAATAAAAACATCGGTCAATTTTCGGGAGAATTTATTTTCTGCGCCGGGTCTTGCGTCGACGGATGGTCTTGCGTTTTCGGGAACCGCCTCTTCCCCCGGATTTGCCATGGACGGGTGGCAATGAAACACTGCTTCTTCTACTTGTGGACGGCATTGATGAAACACTGCCCGCACCAATAGGCGGAAGCAAATTAAATCTGTTTAACCAACCGCCGCCACCACTAGCAGAAGAACTATCTTGTCTGCCATTTTCAATAAATCGTGGGTCAACCGAAAAACCTTGCAACATCGATTGTGCATCAATGTTTGTGGTCGATTTTATTACAGATGGGTTTTTTAACCTACACTCACCGTCATGTTTCGAAATCAAATGCCCCATATTATTGTAATTTTCCAATGAGTAAAAATATTTTGCTGCTGCACTTGTTGCGTTTCTATCACCATTGTTTTGTATTTGGGATTTTGACAAATCAATTTCCAACCCCAATTTATGCAAATCAACAACTTTGGTTCCATCATAAAAAAAAACAGGATATGAAACATTCATGCTTAAAACAGAACGAGTTATGCCTTGCGCAAAAGATGGTTCGTTTGATAAAATTTCAAAAAAATCCCAATATGGATGGGATTTGTCTCTAAATTCAGAATTCACCACATCACGACTAATAGTTGAAGTCCCTTCAATACTTAATAAACTGGAAATGGTATCTCTGTAAATTTTTTTCCATATTTGTGCGTCTTCCGGGTCTGAATACCCACCTGCAGCAATATTGCAAATATAATCTTTGACACTGCTTTTAATGTCAAACCCAAAAGGATAAACTTCTTCGCCATTCATTGTGACAGAAATATGGTCTTCATATAAAGGATTTCTTGTCACGCCATAAAAATCCGAACGTTTATCTCTTTTTTGCACACCAATATTCCATTCATATGGTTCAATGTCATTGGGTATATTTTGTCCAACCAACCACACTTTTAATATTTCATTTCGACGAAACCCACTAGGCAAAACAAAGTTATCAATGTATTCTTTTATTTTTTGAAAATTAGTTTCACTTCTCAAGTGTTTAATATATGAATTAAGAGACGAGCAATACAATTTATCTGCGTTAATTGCTTTCTTAACTAACTCCTGAAATTCATCTTTTGTTCTAATAGATTTCATTTCTCTATCCGAAGTAGCAAACAAACAAGCAATGGCAAGTTCACTCCATTGACTGGTTGAATTTTTTCTTGTAGAAATTGTTTTGTCAATTTCTGACAAAATTCCTTCTTGAATTACATTTAATTTGTGTGGTTCACCAATTATTTTTAATTTGTTTTTGTTAGTGATAATTGGTAATTGTAAAATCACTTTTTTAACGGCATTATTTCTCAATTCTTCATTTCTTTTTGTGACATCAGCAAAATGTGTTGCGCTTTGTGCTTCTTTCAATAAAAGTGCAAGTTCTGATTTCGTGCGAGACACACTTTGCTTTTGATTTTGATTTTCGTTTGAATCACCAATAAATTGTCCGCTTGGACCAAACCTTCCATAAGGACCATGACCGAGACCAAACATAAAAATCTATATAAACCCCTCCCAAATTAATCTAGAAATCCCCGTTCAAATATTTCTCAAACAGGTCTAGTGCTTCCTTCGGTTTGTACGTGGGCACTTCGTGCCCAGCAAAATGCACCGTGACAAAAGAGAGTCGACTCTCCTTTCCTTTTCCAATAGAAAACTTGGTAACATACCCTGCCGTCTGTCCATCGACAGTCCATGTAGTCCAATCGTGTTTCTTCAACACAGGGTATCCTAAATCATAAATCCAACGCTGTGTGCCAATGGTTCCGCAAACACTATCATCATCACCCGAATAAACAAGAACTCGCAAATCCGGATGTGTCTTGGACTCCAACACAGTCCTGTAATATTTCTCCATCGGAAGCATCTTGTCCTTCAATTCATACTTGGTTGTGCGAGAGCATTCGTCCCACTCAATGTCACCCCGAACATGTAGGGCATTTTTAACATCATCACGGTTCAAATAATTTGTCGAGAACTGGTCCTCGCACGGTTCATATGCAAGAGCACCTTCCAACAAAGATTCACTGTGTAAATATGCGTGCATGGTGCGTTGCTGCGCGGTCAAACACACAGGATAATCAAGCGCATAAGGATTCAAGTTGCCGATTTTCTTCATGAAATCGAGGATGAGAGAAGAGCACACAGAATTGTTAAGTTGTCCTGCCGTGGTTGTGCATCCGTTTGCCACATAGACATCCCACGCAGGTTTGGGGAGCAATTGTTTGCCCCAATAAGTCTCCATTTCGGCACCTACACCGGAGTAGTAGTCAGTATAGGGATTACCAACAGCAAAACCGCGGAAGTTGATGCGGTCCTCGGAGTTAGTCAACGCGTCATTGAAATTGATGATGGCAACTGCCAAGGTGGGCATATAGTGACCGCCGTAACTCTCGGAACTAATATAGAGGGGAACCGACTTCAAGTGGGGGAATTTCGCCAAAAACCCGCGCACGGTTGCTAAATTGTCCTGCGCTGCCTGGTCGTCGCCGATCTTGTAATCATCCTCATTGTCGGAATAGGAGAACCCGACGCCCACAGGTTGCTCCAAGAAAACCATATTGGCAACCTTGTTCCAGGCGTAAGGATTCTCCTGTAATACACCGTCGGCATCGGGTCGGAAGGGACCCTGCTCGGTTAAGAACCCAATGAGACCGGAGCAACCGGGACCACCATTTGTCCAAAATACTACAGGAGCAGTTTCCGGATTAACTTCTGCCTCGACAAACCAATAGTGAATCTGTTTCTTGGTGCCGGGCAAATTAATGTAACCGCTAAACTGGTTGAAGGGAATATCATACAGGAGACCTGGAAGAGACGTCACTTGGTCGGCAACAGCGTCATCGGTGTACTGTTTTTGTGCCGAGAACATACAGGTGAATTTGGGCGACGAGGCGCACGCTGATTTGGCAACGGACGTAGACTCGCAACTAGACCATCGGTCTGTGTGCAAATATGCACACCCAGTTTGCGCGACGCAGTCACTTTCGCTGAATCGTAGGGTGGAGCAGTTGAACGCACTACTGAAAGTGCACCCATTCAAAAAAAGCAGAATGAAGGGGAGTAAAAACAACATGGCGATAGAGAATTATAATATAGACACAGGAATATCTATATTATTTAATAATGTGTAGAATCTAATTGTCATCGGCATCGGATATGCGTGGCGCCAAGAAAACCACAATGCGCGCCTTGCCGGACACGTCGTCTTCCTCGTCGCCCACCTTTTCCAGCAAGTAGGTTGCCTTCAACGGATAGTTGTCGCTGATTTTCACATTCACACTATCACTAACTTTATGAAAAGAGCAAATGTTGTGAAGATGCGATAGAGAAAACGACAAAACCAAGGTTTCGCCTTCATTGATGGCAAAAAGGGACAAATCGTCGATGGGCACCACAACACTCATATTGCCAGTGTCGGCACTCTTGGCAGTGAGACGGATTTCATCTTCATTGCAACAAATGATCATGTCAGCACCAAACTGTTTCAACTGTCCCACAATTCCGGCAAAGTTTGCCGACGATAGAGAAAACTCAGCAGCATATTCAACATCGGGTATGGACATCATGTCTGTTTCAATGTCTATCAAAGGCAATTCAAAATGTTTGTCAAACAGGGTTTTCGAACTTGTTGCTGAACTGGTGATAAAATGGAGATACAACTTGTCCTCCTTTTCGGGGTCATATTTGATGACGATTTCCTGACCCTCGTCGCGGGTATTCAAAATGCGGTGAAAGAGACCCACATTGATGCCGATGGTTATGTTGCCGTTGTCGGGGTGATTGTAGGAATCGAACCAGGCAGCAGGAATGAAGAGTTCAAAAATTGAAATATGGGAACTGTCCATGCCCTGGGCGTAGGCGCGCCCCTTTTCAAACACGATGTTGACATGGTCACAGAAGTGTTTCATATGTTGAAAAATGCCCGAGAAGGCGCGCGCTTTGCCAGGTTCAGAAACAACAAGATTGAGAGACATGGATAAATATGATAAATTAATATGGAAAACTCTATATCAATTTACTTATGCAGACTTTTCAAGTGCACAGTCTTTTAGACTGTAGGAAATATTTTAATTTTATCCCACAAACTGTTGTCAACCAAAGGAATAAGTATTTTTAATCCGTGGTCAACAAAAGATGGGGGATTATGGATGTGAATGGAAGTCAATTTTGCGAGAAAACCTTTATTATTTATCAAACCCTTTTTGGAAACCGTCATTACAAAATCCTTATATCGTTCAATTGCTGAAATGGTGACTCCTGTTGAATTAATAACAATGATGTAGGAACCGTAGGTTTCAATGATGTGAGATGATATTTTAAATAAATGGTCCGCCATTTTTTCATAATATATTGGATTTGCCACGGTTTTGAAAATGGGATAATTAAACATGATGGAATTGTCTTTCACAAAGAAAACATTTGAAAACACATCCGACTCATTTAATACAGACATGACAGATGATGCACAATCAAATTTCTGTTGTTTTTTAAAGAATGTGTTTTTTTGGGTACCGGAATAAAATTGTTCCTTGGCACTGTTAATTTTTTTTAATATTTCATCGTCGTCCATGTTTCCTAAATAAATAATAATTATGATGTATCTCTATATTTTAATAAAATCAATTATATCACACGCGCGCGTTTTGTGACCCGATATATTTTCATTTAGGAAAATATACAAAATGAGTCAAGGAAATTCGGCAGCAAGAAAACGCCGCGCCGGCGGAGCATCATTTGAACCACAAAACCCGCCCCCGGCACCAAGAACTGTGCCTGGTCAACAAACCCCTGCCAATGGATTAACATTGCCCCAAGTAATTGCTGTTGTTGATGCTCGTTTAATCAAATTAGAGACATTTATGAAAGAGACACAGAGCAAGGGTCCTGTTTCGCAAGCACCCATGCAAGCATCTACGCCAGCACCTTCCGATGACATATTATCCGAGTTCGACGAGAAATTCGAGGTTCTTGCTAACGAGATTGCCGATTTGAAGGACATTGTATTAAAATTGCAATCCTACACAATGGATGTAAACAAGATGTTGATGGAGGAAAGAATCAATGTATTATCTGACATAGGCGAACCTGAATTAGAAAGTGCTTCCCCAAAAAAAGAGGTGACTTTTAATTTGTCTGAGGTTGATAACAACTAATCCCATAAAAAAAGTTCAAAAAAATTGATTTCCCAAAATTCAAAAATGTGTATTACAAAACAATACACATATTTAACAATGACATCGGATTATGATGAAGAAATCGTCGATGACGAGCAAATAATGGACGACGACGCACACGAAAACCAAATTGTCGATGGAAACACATACATTGGATTGCCAATATATGAACCCACGAATGGACTCCTATTTGGGTGTCACGTCTCAGCACACTCATTTTACAAATACGACCTCGAAACTGTGTGCGAATTTCTAAGAGACTGGAGTTGTTCGCACCTGGTTTCCGATGCAGAGAGTCCAGAAATAATGAAACTCGTGCAAATCAAGAACCCAAGTGGATACACAGTGTATTCAGTGATATTGAAAACGCATTGGTTGCGTCTGGTTCAACGTAGGTGGCGACGAACCTTGGCAGACCGTAAAAAAGTTATTTATGGACGGGCAACACCACGCAACATTTATCACAGAGAGACAACTGGCGCACATTTGCCACAATACAGGGTCATGCCAGGATTGCGCGGATGCATGAGCAACATTTGCATTAAACCTTTGCCAATTTCCTAAGGAAATGCGCGCTCAGAATGCCGCAGGGAAACTCATAGTAACCACCTTTTGGGTGGCGCTGCCTTAAGTTTCATTAAAAGGGAAAGGTCTAAGGACATAAGTGTCACTTTCAGTGCCACCGTCGTTCCGCCAAAAAGGCGGAACTTACAGTAGGTTTGCCTTAAAACAATATAGAAAATCTCGTCCTGAATTAGTAAATGACAACAACTCCGATAGAGGCGTACGCAATTTGCGAGAACTCACTGTCGCAACTTCACCCCGAGTATCAGTATTTGAGTCTGATAAAAAAGATTGTGGACCACGGCACGCTGGAAACCGGACGCAATGGCAACACATATTCCCTGTTTGGAAACACAATGCGATTTTCGCTTGCCGATGGCACAATCCCTTTTTTAACGACAAAACGCGTGGCGTGGAAGACGTGTCTAAAAGAGTTACTATGGTTTATTCACGGGGAAACGGACAACCAATTGTTACAGGACCAAGGGGTTCACATTTGGGACGGCAATACTACACGTGAATTTTTGGACAGTCGAGGTCTCAACCATTATCGCGAAGGATTGATTGGACCCGGATATGGATTTCAATGGCGGAACTTCAACGCCCCATATGATGCAGACACAGGTAAAGTGATGTCCAATCACGCAGGCGTAGACCAATTGGCGCAAATAATCACCTGTTTGAAAGACCCATCACAAAGGTCATCACGGCGAATGTTAATGACAGCGTGGAACCCGTGCCAAATAGATGAAATGGCGCTGCCGCCGTGCCACGTCCTGTGTCAATTCCACGTGAAATCGGGCAAATATTTATCATGCTCACTGTATCAGCGCAGTTGTGATGTGGGTTTAGGAGTACCTTTTAACATTGCTTCATACAGCATGTTAACGCACATTTTAGCAAAATTCTGTGGATTGGAGGCGCACGAATTTGTTTACAACATGGGTGATGTTCACATCTATGACGACCATGTGGAAGCGTTGAAGGAACAATTGGAAAGAACACCCTATGAATTCCCCAAAATGAGAGTGAATACATTGCATGAACGCATAGAAAATTACACAGTGGATGATATAGAACTAACAACCGAATACAAATGTCATCCACCAATCAAAATGGAAATGCGAGCATAGGAAAACGTGTGATAAAAATGACACATCTGTTGGATGACCAATACATCCCAATATTAAATGATGTTGAAGCAATAGAACTGGCGAAAGGAAATGGTCAGGTGTTTGATAAATTGAAAGAGATTCGTATAAACTATGATTTCGAGAATGTGTTTAGTGAAAAATTGGACGACGTTCGTTTGCTCAAGTTGTCGCGACTTTACAACAATGATATGATAAAAATCAAGGATCATATTTTGTGGGATCAAACAAATGATTTGTTGGCGCAGATGCGAAAGGGGTATATAACTGTGGAGGATCTTTAAGATTGCGTCTCAAGTGACGTTCAAAAGAAAATATGTTGTTTATGTATCATATAGAATGGATTCGATAGTTCACGAGACAAAATCATTCAGTCACAATTCTTTTATTTCGCACGTGTTTTCCACATCGGAGGAGAGCAAGGCAGAGATATTGAATGTCATACAGTATTCGTTAACGGCAATTGTTCCTGTGGTGGCATTAAACAAGTCAATACAGAAATTCATACCCGAGGCAGATGTAGAGAAATCCAGCGTCGAACTTTTAGCAGAAATTTTCATGCAAATTGTGATAATGTTCATCGGCATCATTTTGATTCACCGAATGATAACATATTTCCCTACATACAGTGGATACAAATATGAGCAATTCAATTTGACCACTGTGATTTTGGCATTTTTGGTGATAGTGTTGAGTCTGCAGACAAAGATGGGAATAAAGGTGAACATATTGACTGACCGCTTGTTGGAGATGTGGAATGGACCGGGTGAGGATAAGAAGGCGTCTATGCGCAAGAAAACCTCTGGTTCTCAGAACCACATGATGCCGAATCACGCGCCCAGTCAGGCAGACCACTTGGACGCCTCCGGAATGCAGCAAGGCACATTTCCGCCCGCACCTGCAGTAACCAGTGGCAACCGTTCATCGGGTCAGGGGTTTGATTACATGATGAAGGTGAGTGGTTCGGGTCAACCTGCGCAACAGAGTTTTGATGATTTTGGACCGGCACCTGCAAACAGTTTGATTGGTGGCGGGGCAAGTTTTTGGTAAATGAATATATTTCAAACATCACAAATAATGGTTGAAACATATTGGCAAACAAAATTGATCCAGGAAAAAAGGACAACATCAAAACTACAAAAAGAAAAATGATTAACCCATCACTTAACGATCTGGCAACTTTTACGCCAATGAATGAATCCGAAATATTAACAAACAAGGAAACTGTCATACAGGAGTATTTGGCAGACACGAAATCCTCATGGTCTGGCGGCAAATACTGGTTGGGCGGGCAATTCAAAGTAGGACCCGACGAACCAATTACCCCAACCCTATTATCCAAAGCAGACAAATTGTTGCAGGCAGCAAGTTCCGATTATTGCTGCAACAGTGCCGAAATGGCGAGCGTGTGGCGAGCACAACGGCAATTTTCAGAGATAAAAACCATCGTTCAAAGATACGAGGACATTCAGAAAAAGCGCTTGATAATGGTAGAACTTAACAAAACCAAACTTAACTCCGACGTGAACAGCGCGATTGTGGCAATGCTGTAATACAGGTTAATTATTGTGTAGACAAGTCTCTGCACCTAATCCAAACTTCAAAAAAATTATAAACACATGGACCCCAACCGCCCGGTTCCACATAATCTCTAATAAATCCTTTGGATGTCATGACATCATCGATGTATTTCTTTTTTTCAATTTCGTGATAATCATTCTCCATAATAATCAGATTCACATTATCCAAAATCTCAGGCGTGTCCATCAAAATATAATAAAATGCCCCCTCACAATCTAGCACCAATGTATCAAATGTGATTTGATATTTCGTGTTTAATTCATCCCACGTGATGGTGTTAATCCACTTGTATTCCGGTTCCAAAACATCACTCACCTTGGTATCCCATCCTTTCTGCATCAATCTCCTTTTTGAAAGTGCCGAGTTTTCTATGTGAAAGTCAAAATTGTTCAAATCTCTATTTTCAGTCAATTGTTGGGCAATCATCGGGTCACATTCAAGAGAAACAAAATTGGCGCAATTGCCTTGTGCGTCATTCAAGATGCGCGCAATTACCAACGTATTTCTGCCAATATTGCCTCCGAGTTCAAGGACCTTTTCATTCCCTGTTAAATAACGCACCGCCATTTTTTGTTCGGGCAATTCTTCGTGGAACCCACCATAATTTATTTTCAAAGAGGAATGTATATCCCTTATTTTACTATTAACATCAACATCAACTAGTTTGTCATTCATGTTTTTTATTACAGTGCCAGTGAGCAGATTTATATGAACATCACAATAATCCTCACACAATGTTGTGAATTCTCCAATCGTGACATAAATATTTTTCAAAATTCCAGGCAAAGGGTCTGAAAAAAAATAACCGCGGATGGCATCACCTTTTGGAATGTTGATGACATTGTCATTAAATAAATGTGACAAACAGAAGTGAGTGACATCAATTGTTTTTTCATCAACACCATATCTAATTTGAAAATTCATTGCAACAAATATGAATATATGAACGTCCTTTGTCTATGTTATTTTATTTGAATAACAAAAAACATAGAGATTGCTCACATGAAATACTATAAACCACAGATGAATAATTTGCCTTCGGACTCTATCACCGACATTTACAATTTCATTTCCGACAAGGATGTGAAAATATTCGACACAAACCTCGATATGTTGGATATCATAAACCAGTATTTGGAGAAAAAGAAGGGCGACCAATCCTTTATTATAGTGGATTTGGGCGACATTATTCGCCAGTTCAGCAAATGGCAGAAGAATCTGCCGCGCATAAAACCGTATTACGCCATCAAGTGCAATCCGTGCCCCATAATCATCGAACTGTTAAACAAGTTGGGGTGTGGGTTCGATTGCGCTTCACAACAGGAGATTTTGAAGACCATTAATTTGGGTGTGGACCCGAAGAATATCATTTTTGCCAATCCGTGTAAACCGGTGGATTTCATCAAATTCTCTCGTTCAAATGACGTCGATATGTTGGTGGTCGACAGTTCCTACGAATTATACAAAATCAAGTTGTATCACCCCGAGGCGCGCGTTCTGGTTCGCATTCAAACAGATGATTCGAAGTCCAAGTGTAAGTTCAACTGCAAGTTTGGCGTAGAATTAGACAATGTTAAGGAAATTTTGGAATTGGGGAAAGTCCTGAATCTCAACATTACCGGTGTCAGTTTCCACGTCGGTAGCGGATGCGAAGACCAGAATGTGTATTACACTGCTTTATCGGACTGCAAGAAAGTCTTCGAAATTGCCAAGAGTTTGGGAATCATGATGGATTTGATAGACATTGGGGGTGGGTTTCCGGGCACGGACAACGCCAAAGTGGCGTTCGAATCGATGGCAGAAGTGATTAACAAGGCAATTGATGACTTATTTGCCGACAACCAAAATGTCCAATTTATGGCAGAACCAGGGCGATATTTTGTGGCGTCATCACACACGATTATTTGCAGCATCATCAACAAGAAGGAAAAGACAAATGCGGAAACAGGCGAGAAGTTGTATACATATTATATTTCCGACGGGGTTTACAAGAGTTTTTCAAACACGATTTATGATTACGCCACGCCGGAGTTCATACCATTCAACGAGCGCAACGAGAAAACCTATCACAGCATCCTGTATGGAGAGTCATGCGACAGTTTAGACATCATATCGCGTGGTTGCCAATTACCATCGCTCGCAATTGGCGAGAGCATTGTGGTTAATAATATGGGAGCGTATACTACAGCAAGTTCGACGGAATTTAATGGATTCTCCAAGGCAGAGTTGTACTATATTTTGACTTGAAAAATTGATTTGAATTTCAGGGGAGCAAGGGAAGGCACAGAATTAAAGAATCATTCATTCAATTATAAAATGGAAAGCAGACCTTATTTATTAAAACATCTTATGGAGGGGGATTTCACCCAAATGCAAATAGAGACAATCGAGGATTTGTCGAAGACATACAATGTGTGTGACGCGATCATGTTTGTGAAACGTTGCCATTGTTGCGGGGCGCAAAGCGAGTGTGAGTTTTGTAGCGAGGAGTGCGCCGAATACGGAACCTCATACTTGTGTTTGTGGGGATTGGAATGCGTGTTTTGCGGACGCGTCCCAGTAGAGGCGTGCGATTGCTACGAGTGCTGCATCGATGGAGATGACCCGGTAAATCATTTCAATCGCAAACATGGAACCAAATACAATGTTCGCGAATTCGAAATGTTACAGTCTTGTCTACCTTCGACCTCAAAAGAACCCGAGTCCAGTTCCTCAAACTACATGTGTTTCTGGGGCGACGATTGTAAGGAATGTGCTTGGGACAATTACTGTTTCCCGTGCGAATGCTATGAGTGTAATAAACCGATGACGGACCACGAAGGATACAAAGACGCAGATGGACGCGGCGGGACCCTTTGCAATTTGTGCGCGGCAGAATACGACTTTGACCAACAGGATTTGATATACGATTATGCGAACAAGCACAACATTTCGCTACAGCAGGCAACAATTTACTTGGAATCTTGCCACAGTTGTGGTAGGGACTTGAAGTTTGGACAGGAATATTGCAATAGACGGTGCGCTGATTATTGCGAGGTCTACTTTTACCCGTGTTTTAGAGGAGAGTCGTGTTTGGTGTGCGACACGTGGAAATGTCACGAAACCAATAAACAGGAAGAGGAAGAAGAACAGTTCATAATCTCAATAGAGAACATCGAGGAAGAGGAGGAACTTAGAGGGGACGAAAATGTGTAAATGAAAGATTAACAAAGAAAATACAAAAGAAATAATAGAGAAAAACCAAAAAAAGAAATAATAGAGAAAAACCAAAAAAAGAAATAATAGAGAAAATACAAAAAACCAAAAAAGAAATAATAGAGAAAATACAAAAAACCAAAAAAGAAATAATAGAGAAAAACCAAAAAAAGAAAGGGGGGAGAGTTTCCCTTTTTTCTATTAAAGTGCGAGGTGTTCTATAAGAAATGAATGCGCATCCCAAAAATTGATTCTTGTTTTTTTCATTTAATCAAAATCACAAAAGAAAATATTATTAACACACACACAAACATGTTTGGAGCAATTGACGAAAGAGGATTTATCAACAGTTTTGACCGAAAGGGGTTCACACACAAAAAGGGCGGTTCCGAATTATTATCAAACAGTCATGACGCAGGTTCAACTCGCGTTCTCATCGATGTGTGCCGAGACAAAATAAAACTTATAGACAATGGTCGCGGAATGAACATAACTCAACTTGGCAACATGTTCACGATGTATAAAGAAAATCACACAGGCGACAAGTCAATGGGCGTTTCCGGAGTTGGCGCAAAACCGTCATTGTATTTATTATCAAAACGTGATGGGAATCCAAGTCCAGTTACCATTTTCACACACACGGAGGACGGCGAATATTTAAAGGCAATTGTGCCATTTGACAAGATGAAGGAGCAAGGCAAATACACAGGAATGATAGAGCATATGAGAATGACGGAGGAAGAGATGGACGAATTCAACGCCGATAGAGGCAACACTGTGGGGACAACTATTACAATGAAATATTCGGAAACTACACATGAATATTTCGAGAAGCAGTTTTCGAATGACCGGAAAACAATGGATTTGAGCGACAGACTGGACTGCATATTTGGCAAAACCAGAATGGACATTTCATACAAGGATTATGAATTGGCAGAGGGCGCAAATAAAAATTTAAAATTGTATAATTATTTTGGCGGAGAACGCCCCGCATATTATGCGGGAATCAAAGAGGACATCATTGAGCACTGGTTAGACAGGGATAATAAAGACCGATTTGTGTGGGAGAATGGTGTGACTGAATGGGAATTTACGCCCAAATCAAAAAACATTAGCAAAAAACCGGAACAGGTTCAATGTAAGACAGGGTGGACAAACATTGGGTTTTATTTGGTGAAAAATGGCATGCGACGCGATGTTCGCCTGTTTGACGAACAAAACCCAGTTAAAACTGTGGTTAAGAACAAAAACGATGCAGTGACAGTTGTCTATGGAAACCAATCATATAAATACAATCTGTGTGAATATGACGAGGAATTCTTCGAGGGTGGAAAGGACGAAATAAAAATGAATGTTGCCAAACTGTTCATAATAAGAAACGAACAATACATTGCGAGCATTGAACTGGATGAATTTAAAATAACGTCTGCCCGCGCCAGCGCGGATGCCTTTATGAAAACCGTTTTGCACAGGACTGAATTGTCTTATTGCACCAAGTCGTGTCACGAAAATCGCATGGATATGGCAATTGGAATACAGGAAAACAAGAACCAGCATGTTGCCTCGGATATTCCGGTGAATTTGACACGACTAATTTCGCACATTAAGAAGTTGCGTTATTCGGAAATCATTGATTATTTTGAACTGAAATGCAAGGAAATCAATGAAGAGCGCGAAAGAGCAAGACTTGAGGAATTGGAAAAGGTGAAGGAAAGGTTAAGACTTGAGGAATTAGAAAGAGTGAGACAGGAAGAATTAGAGATGTTGAGACAGGAAGAGAGGCAGAAAGAATTAGAAAATGCAAATCTTGAAAAGTTAAGAATGGAGGAATTAAAAAGAGTAAGACAGGAAGAGTTGGAAAAGTTAAGACAGGAAGAATTAGAAAAGTTAAGACAGGAAGAATTAGAAAAGTTAAGACAGGAAGAATTAGAAAAGGCAAAACAAGAAGAACCAGAACCAGAAATTAAAGAAGAAGCGCTAGAGGCAAAGCAACGCAAGGTCTCCGAAATGGTTCAAACACGAATGACGGTTGCCAATGGAATCAAGGCGCTGAACCACATCAAACAGGAGAATTTAACGGACCATCACGATTTAATAAATGATTTGTTGATAAGTTATTCAGACCGGTGTGCACCGGATCAACTGAAGAAATATATATTGGCGTTGACTTTTGCGCAACGGATTGACATACTTCTCGTATTAATAGACGAGAAGTATCAAGGGAACAACGAGGCAGATATGAAGGAGGGCGCCAAACTGTTCAGGGCGATGAATTAACGTGTTTGTCTTTTAAATCGTCTGCTTCTTAATTGTTTTTTTTGGTTTCGAGATTTGCGAGATTTTCGTTGTTTGCGGGATTTTCGTTTTCCACCTTCTTTTTTGTCAGGGTTTATGTAAGGGTTAATTCTGCTGTTGAATGAAAGAAGCAATGGTGAAATTGCGGTGTTACCTTCGCATTTATCAAAAATACCTTTCAAGATAATCCTTCCAAATGCTGACAATGTTCGATTTTTGTGTAAAATCGAATTTATAATTTCTAATAAATTTCTAATTTTACCTTCATTAAATACTGTTTTACACATAAGTTGTTCCAAATTGTCTGTTTTATCTAATGTTTCTTTTTGCAAAATAGTTATGAACCATTCTAAAAGTGGCATTTCTTCGTGGTCCAGTGTTACTTTAATATTAACGTCTGCTTTAACGTTTGTTTCATTGTTAATTAATATTTTGACAATGTCAAAATTTTGTGTCAACGCAAATTTTTCTAAAGCAATATTTGCTATTTTATTAACATTAACTCCCTCGTGTTCAGCATATGTAACCCAACCCTTATAATCTTCATCTGAATCTATATTTCCCAATGCTAAAAAAACCTCAAATTCAACCTTAGATAATTTATCCTCCGCCATTTTATTTTATATATTAAACAAATAAAATACAATGAAACAACAAAGGAAAAGGTCCAAGGAATCACAACACAAAGGAGGGGTCCAAGGGGAACGTAGTTCCCCTTATTTGTTCGCTCGTTTTTTTTCCGCCATCGCCGGCACCGTTAAACCGTCTAAACGCGTGTTGGACCAAATTGGGCAAGTTTGCCACAACATTCATGATGGACCCATAATCAAATTGGTGAATGACAATATCTCTATTGTCCTTTTCGAACTGAACGCTGTAAAACCAAAACGGCGGAACATAAAGGATGTGTCCTGGGTGAACCACGAAATCCAAGAATTTCATTTTAAGAAACCCCGAATTGTATTGTTCCTGCGGACTCCACACATTGAGTGGCGAGGTGAAATCCTTATCAACAACCATGTATTTATTGCTGCGCCACGGGGTCATTTTCACGCGGACTTTGCCGCCAACCACATACAGGTATCTGCGCTCATTGGTGTGATAGGCGAGCGGCGTAGCAGCGCCGTGGGAACCGACCACAAAATCATAATTGGAACTCACACACAGTGGTGTTTGGAGAATGGTGTCTATTTGTTTATATTGTTTGAAGAGACCGGATTCCATGATGAAATTGGCGTTGTTTGCGCTGTAATATTTGCCTTCCGCATCGGACTGCATTAAGGTGGTGGCAGCACCCAATGTGAGAAGTGTCCGCGAGTTTTTAGCGGGAGAATTGGAATAGTAGTCGGCAGTTTCCTTGAGAACGACGTCGAAATTGCCTTGTTCCGCGATCAGTTTCGATAGAGGCGTCATTTTGAAATAGGTATCAATATTGCTAAATAGAAACAGGAATGGTTGTTTCAGATTGGCGCTGTCATTGAGTTCCTTGTTGTTTGTGTAATCCAATTCGTAGATTTCCATGTCGTCGCCTTTTTTGAGTTGAAACATGATTTGACTGTAAAAAATGAGGACGAGAATGAAAATGGCAAGGGCGTAGATGAATTCCATGATAAAAATTCTGTAGAATATAAATGGAGCAAATTTACGGTGGGTTTGTGTGTTTTAAAAACTAAAGGTTTTAAAATACTAAATTTGGGACACGTTCCAAGGCATAACTAATCCAAAGGAGGGGTCCAAGGGGATAGCACCGAAGGTATAACTGCCTAAGGCAGTTACACGTGGGGCAACGAAGTTGCCCTATGCTACACTACTCGATGCCACGCAGTGGCATCTTGGAACCTTGGTTCCCTTTAAACCATGGGTTTCCTTTATGCGGTTTGTCCAATCTCGAGCGGAACACGAGCATAGTCGGGTTCATAGGTGCTCTGGTTCCAGGGTCCAACACTCTGCTTGGGAATGATGGGGTCACTTCTCAGTTGCAAGTTGGCGTTCTTCATGGTTTGTCCGATGGTGTCCAAACCAATGTGATATCCAGCAGTTAACATCTCACCGGCAATGATGTTGCCCTGAGACATGTTAACGGGGTTAAGCGCTGCCCACTCACTGTTCTGGTCGGCAGGCAACAAGTCCGCGGGAGTGGCGGTGGTACTGGGAGCAGCACTGGGAGCAGAAGCAGTTGTCGCGCTGGGTGTGGTGGTGGCACTGGCGGTGCTGTCGCCAGCACCAGTTTCCATACCATCAAGACTCATGGTCTTGGCATCCGAGTAAGACAACAACAACCACATCAAAGTTAGGAAAATAACAAGGATTAAAATGCGTTGAGGCGTGAAAAATTTAGAAAAACCACTGGCAATTTCGTTAAACATTCGGATATATAATACGGATTGATATAATTATTTTTATTTTTGTTATGGGCATTAAACATTGGATTCATCCAAATCTTCTAAATCACTATCGCTATCATCGATGTCATCCAACATATAAAGATTTTTGATGCGTCGGGCCTCCATAAAAGAAGAAAGTGCTAAAGATTTCGCCAATTTTGCTTTTCTCCTTGCCTCGCGATACATTTCATAATAGACCTCGGTTTTCTCTTTTAAATGGAAAGTGTCCGATTCTTCTAGATTGTCAAAATCCAAATTCACTTCGGAAACATCATCGCCTAAAATTTTTATAACAGGGTCCTTTTCAAATTCCTCATCTAAAGTTTCTTGGAAATTGTCACTTCCTTTAGTTTCTTTAGTTGTAAAGCAACTGTCACTTCCTTTGGAAGAAGTTTCTTCCTCTATTGAAATGGTGATGGTTGGTTCTTCTTCCTTGACGGTTTCTTCTAAAGGTTCAGTTTTGACAATTGGTTCTTTTATCGGAACTGGTTCTTTTATGGCAACGGGTTCTGGAACAACAATTCCTAAATTCTCGATGGATTCCACAGAATGATTCGTCGTTTTGATAATGCATTTTTGAAAAAGGTCTATCGGTTTCAACACCATGATTTGTTTCAGTTCCAGTTCGATTTGAAAACTTTTGGTGGAACATTTGACGCCTTGAACTTCCACAATGGTTATCATGGAGGTTTTGTCGTCAATCGTCTCCATATCTACCGCCTGTTCATTTTCGTCATATATTTTCATATTGGAAACCGTGATTGAACCACTTGTTTTGCTATTTGCGTTAACTCTTACTAAATACATTTTGCCGGATTTGAATAATTTTATCGTAGGTGTGAAATAATTCTCAATATCTTCCTCGGACAATTCCACATCAAACCATTTAGTGCGGTTGTCATAAATCATTTTTCGCACTGTGTTTTCGAGAGTTTCTAACCAATGTATGAATTCTTCATCTTCGTGTGTGAAGACAAGGTCTGAATATAATTTTTTGCCTGATTTCACAATGCCCTGTTTGGTCTTGCATTTAGGTGTTTGAATATACAGGGGTTGTTTGTTCATTAACAATTTGCTAAAATGCGCGCCTCCAGAAACGGATGTAGGAGAAATGATAGACAATTGGGCAAAAGGAAAATCGCGGGTCGGTTCATGAATATTGTCCATCTGTATAAAATACTTCAAACAAAACCGTTGACCACTTAGACGAATTGTGTCAAAAAAACCATTTGACCAGACGAATTCGTCAAATGAGAATATCAAAAAATCCAATGAAAAGGTAAATAATGAAATCGTTGAAAGAAACTATACATGGTTATTTGCAAAATGAAGAATTTAAAACGGAAATGAAAAATATGTTCAAACCGTTTGGCGCAATAATTTACAATGAAGTCTATTTTTACATTCTGCTAATTTGCGTCTACTGCGTGTTGGTATTTCTCTTTGGACTCGCGAGCATTATCACAATGATGAATTTGACGCGGCAATGCAAACGCATCGAAATCCTGTTGGAGAAAAACCATTTATTCAACAATTTAGACGAAGTGTTGTAGTAATTATGTGCGTAAAATATATAGAATGGCAACAACAGCACCAACACAAATGCAATTGGCAGAAAGTAGTGGACAATCCGCGTGGAACCACGCCGTGAAAACATTTGGCGACATGGGTCAACAAGCAGCAGGCGCCAATGGCGCGATTGCTGTCAGAATGACGGGCGGCAAGAGTCGCAAACACAGACAAAGTCGCAAACAGAGCAAGAAACAGAGTAAGAGACACAGACAGAGTAAGAAACAAAGAGGCGGAAGACGATGAAGGATATGTTTGTAGATAATCATATATGGACTTGACAAACTTCGAAGCGTCATTAAAAAAGTGGATTCACACAGATACGCAAATTCGACTCGCCAATCAAAAAATACGCGACATGCGCAAGGAGCAGGACAAGTTGACAACATCCGTGTGTGAATTTATCCAGGAACACAAATTGGAAAACCGAAAGATAGAGACCACCGACAGCAAAATCGAGTTTTACGAGAAAAAGTCGCACACATCTCTATCGTATGGGTTTTTGGAAAAATATTTAGCAGATATTATCCCTGACGAGAAGAATGTCGAATACATCGTTGAATATTTGAAAAGCAAACGCGAAACCAAGAAGACCCCCGATTTGAAACGGGTTTTCAAAAAAGGTATGAAACGGGGCACCGCAAAGGCGCATGAGTCTAGCAGATATGATTCGGATTCCGAATAATTGGGGTCTGAGGAGAGCGCGAACTTTTAACCGTTAAACAATACCCATATTTATGATATGAGTATTTTATATAGAAAACAAATAAACAGATGCCACACATGTATTCACCCGAACATATAGAGAAAGCAGGATATAGCGCTGCAAAATTATTGGAAAACGTATCAAACAGGGATTCTAATGCCATGTATGGAGGAGACGGACGCGCACACGAATCTCTATTAGAAAGAATAAAAGATTTGCAAGTTCCAATCGGATTGGTTTCGCGGCGATATACGCCATCGGGTAAATGCGAAGAAACCGATTATGTCACTGTATTAGACAAACACATATTTGACAATTTGGAAAAAATGATATTCAAAAGGTCCAGTAAAGACACCCGCAAAAACCTTGGCGCAAAGGATAATAAAACGAGGAAGAACCGCAAAGAACATTAAAAAAACACTTAGACAAATAAGCAAGATATATTCATAATTGACACGCTCATTACAAAATGGAAAAAACTGCACCCAAGAAGACAAGGACCAAGACCAAACCCAACATCACTATTGAAGTGGTTGAAATGCCTCCCGTCGATGACGCAAAGAAGAAGGGTCGCAAACCAAAAGGCGGCAAGTTAATTGTGAAGACAGAAGAAGTTGCCGCGCAACCAGTCCAACTGTCAAATGTCATCCTGCATCTCAAATGCACCACGAAAGACCTCAACGAGTACATAGAAAAAAACAATCGAATCATGGCAGACGGGTTGTCATACAATCCCGATGGTCCTCCCACAATTATGACATACAACGCATCCAAAACCGACAATTATTCTGTGTATGATGATAGCAAGAAAATCAACAATGACGCCTACACGGAGGTCAACGAAAACAACTTGTGTAAGATATGCAATGAGAAGCGCACCGCGACGGACGACGATTGCGAAACCTCAATCAAGGACATAAACGCCAAGTTGAAGCAACTTCGCATCATTCTTCACAAAAACGTGAATTTGGAGCAGAAGTCGGCGTGCTTCTGGTGCACATTCGAATATGACAACCCCACTTGTTACATTCCAAAATACGAGAGCGAGGGCAACATTTACGCCTATGGTTCGTTTTGCCGACCCGAGTGTGCGGTTGCGTTTTTGATGAAGGAGACGATGGACGATAGCACCAAATTCGAGCGTTACCATTTGTTGAATCGCATTTATGGAAAGATTTGCGGATACACGAAGAATATCAAACCTGCGCCCAACCCATACTACACATTGGAGAAGTACTACGGCACACTGTCAATACAGGAGTATCGTAAGTTGTTGAAGACGGATCACATGTTGTTGACGATTGACAAACCGATGACGCGATTGATGCCGGAACTGCACGAAGAGACGGATGAGACCATATTGAATGTTGGGAATATGTCGAACGCGCCGATTAAGACGATCACGGGGGCGTACAAGGTGAAGCGCCAGAGCGAGAAGGTCGCGGGACCGAGCAAGTCCAATATAATGAAAACTGCGTTTGGAATAACACAGTAAATAGAATCACACAGAATGTTCGCAGTCTGTGTGATTTGTGAAATAACATAGAAAAATGTGCGCATATTGTGTATACAAAAGTATAAATAATGCAACTAATATCATGTCATCTGATGGGCGGTTTGGGAAACCAATTGTTCCAAATTTTCGCGACAATTGCGTTGGCAATCATGAACGATAGAGATTTCATTTTCCCCTACAGTAAAACCTTGAAAACCGGGGTCGAAAGACCGACTTATTGGGACACCCTATTTTCCGAGATAAAAGGCAAAACCACGAGACAACAAATAACGTTCCCTTTAATAAAAGAACGCAGTTTCCGCCACGATAGAGGCGTCGTAGAAAGTGTCAAAAACACAGTAGACCATTGTTGTTTGATGGGGTATTTTCAAACAGCAAAGTATTTTGAAGAATGCGAAAACGAAATTATGAAAATGCTTAATATCCGAAAAAAGCAGGCAGACATGTGGAAAAAGACGCACGCCGACGTAAATGTTCCAATTGTGTCCCTACATTTCAGGTTGGGGGATTATTTGGAAAAACAGGAGTATTATCGGGTTCTGCCGATAAAATATTATGCCGAGGCGTTGAAACAGGTGATTGCGAAGATTGGAATGGAAATCCATGTTTTGTGTTTTTTCGAAGAAGGCGATAGAGGAAGAGTGAAAATCTCTATTGATGTGTTGAAACAAACATTTCCAACCCTGGTTTTTGAGGAGGTGGATACAGGGATTAGTGATTGGGAGCAGATGTTGAAAATGAGTGTGTGTGAGCACAATATTATAGCAAATTCAACATTTAGTTGGTGGGGAGCACATTTAAACGCAAACCCGGAGAAAATCGTATGTTGTCCGGACATATGGTTTGGACCGGGGATGCATCACAATGATATAGGCGATTTAATAGAGGAAAATTGGATACGGGTTTAAAGGGAACTCGTCGTTCCCTTTAGAACCCATACTAAAATATATATTTGTATGTCCTCTTAGTATGGGATCTTAAGGGAACGACGAGTTCCCTTGGGGGGGTGCCCCTCAAAAAATTGATTCTGAAAACAATTCAGAGAGAACATTCAAAAATACAATAGAGATTAAAAGAAAATGTTCGCAAAACCCCAATCCGACAACTTATCCAGAACCAACGCCGCGTTAATGGAGACGCCTCTGTTTAGTGATCTGTATCTCAAAAACCGAGAGTTGGAAGAGCAAGTCCATATGTTGAAGTGCAATATCAGTTATTTCGAGAGTACAAACAGGAAGTTATTGAGAAAAGTGGAGAAGTTAAAGAGTGAATTGAAATCCTGCAAGAAAGAGAAAAAGGAAAAGAGGAACAATTTGAGAAAGGATGAACCTGTGATTAAGATGACGATAGAGGAAGAATTGGCACCCAGAAGATTAGAGAAGGAGTTTGCCGAAACTTCCGAAGCAACTACAAAAGAAGTTATTGTAATTGATGATGAGGAGGAAACTTCCGAAGGAGAGGAAGAGGTAGAAGGAGAGGAAGAACTCGAGGAAGAGGTTGTAGTTGAGAAAGAGGTTGTAGTTGAGAAAGAGGTTATTGTCATCGAAGATGATGAAGAGGAGGAGGAGGAGGAGGAGGTCACCGAAGAAGCAGAAGGTGAGGAAGATGCAGCAGGCGAAGAAGAGGTTACTGAAGAAGTAGAAGGCGAAGAAGAGGTTACTGAAGAAGTAGAAGGCGAAGAAGAGGTCACTGAAGAAGTAGAAGGCGAAGAAGAGGTTACTGAAGAAGTAGAAGGCGAAGAAGAGGTTACTGAAGAAGTAGAAGGCGAAGAAGAGGTTACTGAAGAAGTAGAAGGT
>JACCDO011005843.1_pt1 | contig 35177 bp, 18 predicted proteins | sample 7446101 | NCBI WGS metagenome assembly JACCDO01 (sample SAMN15323440, study PRJNA562643) | freshwater metagenome | isolation source: river surface water | place: USA:Blue River Watershed | collected 2017-08-16 | reverse complement strand
CGTCGGCTTACCTAAGCCCAGCTGCGTCAAGAGGTCCGCTCTCTTGTCACCTATATCACATACCGGCGACGTTACAATAAATATTTATGTAGGTATTCCATAAACTATTGTATTAATATATAAATAATATAACAAGATATTTTTTCTAATTAAAATTGTGTCAATATCAATTGTTATGTTATCTCTCACATCAGCAAAATGTAAATGTATTAATGTATTAATACAAGGACTGAGTGATATCAATTCCAGTTTCTTCAATTGTACAAGGTATTTAGAATTACTAATTATAATGAACTATTGGTAAAACCCCTAACATCATTTTATTTTCATACAAAAAACCATAAAAAAAAATAATATTAACATCCCAAAATGAGTTTTGAGTTACCTCTTAAGGAGTCTGTGCGGGATGGTGACAGCATCGTTGTCTTTGCAGATGAATTCAAAAAGTATGAAGACGACATTAATGACATTTTACAGATGGAGTTTTGTCCATTAAAGATTTTCAAAAATATTGCATTAGAGTATCATTATCAAGGACATGAAAATACTTTCATTGAAATTACGAGAAGTATAGTCGATGCAATAACTAATAAAGATGAAATTTTAGTTAAAAATTGGTATGAAAGAGATAGAGAATTTGATAATGATTTTATAGATATCCATATTCGTTTAATTGCATCATTATTGAATGAATATATTGATTTGAAAAAGAAATATTTGGATGTCCAGTCGAAAGATATTGAAGCGATCGAATTTAAAATTATTGATGAATTTAAAACAATTGATAAAAATTGCAAAGATTCGCATTATAATGAGTATTATATTATTTTGACTGCTTACTTTAAATTCTTACAGAAGTTTAATCAAAAATATGAAGCTAAGGAAGTTTATGAAACTGATAGTTTAATTGATAGAATATATAAGAGATTAACATCATCGGGTAATCAAAAGGATAAAGATCCTAAACATAGTAAATATTTATATATAGTTTGCATATATTATGGAATAACACAATATTCAAAAGGTGAATTTGAGAAATCATTATCTTATTTCAAAGAAGCTATTCAAAATTTTCAAAATTGTCCTTCTTCAGTTCGTGTTGCAGCTGGTTTATGTCTGTTCAAATTAGAAAATTATGAAAAAGCAAAAATCTGTTTAGAAAAAGTACTAGTTAATGATCCATCTAACCTTGATGCATTAATTTATTTGGCATTGATTGAAAATGTTTATGCGCAAAGGGATAAAGCTAATTATCATATACATTATAATAATGTGTATGAATATTGTGTTTTGGCTGCTAATGAAAAATCAAGTAATTTATCAGCATTAAATATTATTGCTAATTACTTATTTCGTAATTACAAGTTAATTAATAATATAGATGTTAGTAACTCATATTATGATAGCAGCAATAGAAAAATTGTGATAACTATGGATAAAAATAATTTATTAGAGTTAAATAATGGCTACGGTATAAGAATAAATAAAATTGAATCAACTAGTGCATGCATTGTATCATTTGGTATTACAACCAACGATGATGTGTGTAAAGTTGAAATCTTATTAGACCGCGATATTAATTATTATGAAAAAAGTATTCAATTTATTGAAATTAAAAGTTATTCGCAAGTTTTGTCATTAGCTAATCGAGCTGTAACAGAATCCATGGTTTTAGGTGTGAAATCTGATGGTTATTACATTTTAGGTCGAGTACACTATGCTCAAAATAATCTTGCTTCGGCTGCTGAATGTTTTAATCAGGCGATTGCTTTAAATGAAAATATGATGTTAGCATGGTTTGCTATAGGTGAGATTAGACTTATTACTGGTGACTACTCTGCATCACTAGAGGCATTTAAATGTGTTTTGAAAAAGTTCGGTGATGATAAAGAAACACAAGCTTATGTTATGTTATTAAAAGGGCTTATAAATAAGGAAATATCGAAGTATGAAAGTATTGTTGAAGTTGCCTCATCTTTTGCATTTGACATAGATTTATGGCTTATTCAAGGAAAGTTAAGACAATCTGATCCATCCGAATTTCCAGCAGCATTAAATTGCTATCTTAATGCCTTAGAATCTATTGAGAAAAAAGGTGTTACTTATTCTCCAGCAATATTATCAAATATATCTGTTTTGTATCATTCATTGGGGAAATTGAATAATGCATACGAATATTCCAAAAAAGCATTAACTCTTAGTAATGATAACAGTAATGACTACAACATTGTGTCAAATTTTAATTCAGCAGAATTTTGTGGTGTTTTCTACACATGGTCATCAAATCCAACATCATCATTATCATTATCTGCTCGATTAAGCACTAATGCCAATGAATATATTGTTACTATAACCAGTATCGATAGTAATATGAATTCCGATAGCAGTCACTTCAATATTTCTCACTTTATTAATGTTGGTGATAAAATTTTGATTGGTAATATTCAACATAATGTTACTTCTATTGATGGAAATTGCATACAGACCACAAATCCATTACGTATAATATCAAGTAATATTACTAGTGATCAAGTTTTAAAAATTAAGATTTCGTTACGTAATTTTAATAGTAATAATATTACGTTATGTTTTAATCATGCAAGGTTACTAGAGGATATTGGACATACCACTGCTGCTATTGAGCTATATATGAATTTGTTAAAGTTACACTCGTGTTACGCAGAGTGCTATTTACGTTTAAGTAATATTGCCAAAGATAAAGGTGATAGTAAAGTGGCCATTTTACTTTTGCAATATTCTCATGTATTTGTTAAGAATGAGGTTGATACGTGTCTTAGTTTGGGTGACTTACATTGTGAATCGAAAAAATTTCACTATGGCCAAAAAATGTATGACAAAGTAAACTTATCGGAAGAACCCGATGCGAGAACATTTTTGGCATATGGAAATATGTATTGCTGTAATTTGGATGCGCTTCGTGGTAGTAATAATACAGATTACAGTAAATTTAAGAAATATGCCACTAATTTTTATAACAAGACCCTTGCGTTAAATCAGAATATTCTATATGCTTCTGCAGGCCTTGGAGTTATTGCAGCAGAAGAAGAAAGCGATTATTTAGCTGCTAGGGAAATTTTTTCAAAGTGTCGTGAGGCTAATATGCCCGTAAATGATGATATATGTTGTAACTTAGCAAATATCCATGTCAAAAATGGTAGATTTGTTGATGCTGAACATTTATACCAAGCTGCAATCAAATCATCGTCAAAATCTTTGGGCAAATTTGATAGAAAATTATTTGAATATATGGCTTTTAGTCAGTATGAAAGTAAAAGATTTGAAGATTCAATTCGTTCTTTGCAACGATGTATACATATTGATCCAGCATACGCACGCAGTTGGTTTAACATAGCTAGTGTTCGTGAAAAATTTGCGATTGATAAGCGTTCAAAAGGGTCCTCCGCAGATCTTAAATGTGCGATAGATGAAACTAAAGTAGCGCAGTCTATTTTCCATCATTTGAGTAATATAGGTAATGATAAATTATACAATTACAATGTTGCGAGAAAGAGAGCGTCTCATTGTCATAGCAAAGAAGTAGAATACTCCAGAGACTATAATGTAGTAGTTCGCGAAATTAAAAAACAGGAGGATGAGAATAAACGACGTGAAATGGAACACGAAGAACGAAGAAGACAGAAAGAAGAACTGCTTCGTCAGCAAAAAGAAGAATTAGAACGAGAAAATGAGTTAAGAAATGAAAGAGCTAAAGAAAAAGCTAAAAAATTAGACGATTTGAAGTCTAAATGGGTAAATGAACAACAAGCTAAATCTACAAAAGGTAAAGGTAAAGGTGTGAATACTAGTGAAGATGTTAAAGTTGAAACTTCTGATATTTTTGGTGATAGTGACAATGATAATGATAAAGATCCTGTAGTAGCTGATGAAATATTTGGTGAAAATGCGGACACTGATGAGAATGTTAATTATTCATCGACTCGTTTAAAAAGGGCTAGAGGTGAGAGTCAAAATGACGTTGACGAGGACGATATATTCGGTGATAATGAAAATGTAGGTAATCGTAATACGTCATCAGATATTTTTGGTGACAGTGATGACGATAATTTAGACGCCCCAAGTAAAAAATCGCAAAGAGTAATAGGTAATGATGATGATGAATAAATTGTATTTTGTTATATTTAATCAGTCAGGCACTTAAACTTAACGTTTACATTGTTTTTTTCATTTCATTATCAACAGCCGGGTAGGAACTTTGGAAAGGACTTTCCGAAAATTGTTGAGGAAAAGAAGAGGTGCAGGAAGAAGTTTTTGTTGCTCTAATTTTAAATCTGATTCAAGTGGACGTTTTAAGTTATTGAATTTTTACTTATTTATAACTTATCTTATAAATGAGTATAGAGCATGAGGTTGAAGACTACCTACAAATAGACACAATTGAAGGCAATGTTTCATTACTAGGAATGAATATATTAGATGGTGAACACGATCCATTGAATATAACTGATGACTCTAATGCAAATATTTTGTCCTTAAATGATGAAAGTTGTTACCTAATTGATTCGAATAGTGAAAATGTTGAAACACCTAAAGTTTCTATTTACAATTTATTACCATTAGCATTAGATGATGAAAAATTAGTGGAAGAATCTATCGATTCTATTGAAAAAGATCAACAGCTGAAAACTGAAAGAAGTTTATTCATTTCATCTGGATCAAATTCTCCATCAGAGAGAATGAACGATTCTACATTGTCACATGATATGAATTCTATAAGCACCACCAGCCCTGTAAGTATATCTGATATTACTGTTGCTGGAGAGAATGTTATGGTTAATTATAATAGCGTAAATAGCAATTGTAATAGTAATAGCAATAGCAATGGTGATAATAGTAATGATAATAATAGCAACGGTAATAATAGTGATAATATTGCTAATGTAAACAATCCAAATGCTGAGAGCAGGAGACCTTTTAATACTCAATGGGATTTGATGTATCGACTTTCTCCACTCAACATTAGTACCAATCATCATGAAAATATGGATGATAGTAACACTAATAGTGATAAACAATTTAAATATGAGAACGTCAATTCGTCTATTCAAGATGATGTAAAATGTAGCAACGTAATATTATCTGAAATTATAAGTCGCCTCAATAGTTTGAATGAAGTAACTAGAACTGATAAAAGATATTCAAATCAGTATAAAAAGCGTGAAAAGCTTTCTCTGATTTATTCTTTAAGTAATGCATTGCGTGGTAAGTCTAGTTCTGGTGAAACGTCTTCAAATAGTGAAACTTCAAATAACTATTCTTTACCAACAGTCGAAGAGTTTACTGTTTTTTGTAAACTAGTCCACAATTTTTTGGCATTGGAAGATGTAAGTGTGCGACCTATTATTTTACGAATACTTCGATTATGTTTAATATCTGATGATCATTGTTCCATTTTGGTCGAGACGGAGTTACATTATTTAATAATTGCATCATTGGAGAGAGATGATGTATCTGAAAGGACACAAGCATTGAAAATTTTAAAACGATTTCTTAATTTTCCTGGATCAAATTTTCCTATTGGTTTTGCCAGGTCGTTAGTAGCTATAGGTAATGATTCTAAAGATACTTGTCGTAAAGTATGCGTCGAAACTCTAAGAGAACTAACATTAGTCCAATTAAAAACTGTTGTTTCAGTCAACGGTATCCAAACTTTATTGAATTATGTTTTAGACAGTTCCAGTAATAACGATTTAAGTGAATCTATTGTATTAACTATGCTTCATTTATTAAATGACACAGATTCCAGATGTTATTTTAGGCCTTACTTAGATTTACGATATTTATTGTCACCTTTCACAGATTTCGATAGCGCCAGCGACTCTTGTAATAGCGATGATCATCATACGGAAAAGTTGAAAGCAGCCAAAAATGCATTGCTTGTAATGATGAAATCTTTTATTGGTATAGTTCAATTGACATCGGACGAGATGGCTTTACCTACATTAATTCGTATGTTAGGTGATGTTACAATATCTGCTACTTTGCATAATGTCTTATTGGACACTATTGATATACTTCTTGAATCGCTTAAATGCAAGTGCAATATACATTCATCAGTAGCGACTGAACGAAATATAGGATACTATATGAATTATGAAAAACTTTTAAATGATTTATGCAATTTTGACGATAGTATATCAGATATTGACTCAAGAAGCAATTCATCTTCATCAACTAGTTCTCAATCTCAAATAAGTGCAAATATTCATGCGACTAAAGGTAGTGCAGACGGTTTTCTTGATAGTAATTTGTCCGGGAAGTCTTCTCAGAATTCGAGAAGACTTTCAAGTAGTAATACTGTTGGTACCTCAGAGCTATCCAAAGCTCCTTCGAGTAGTAGTATCTTCGGTGTTTTTGGGTTAACTAGAACTTTAAATAATATTGCTTCATTTGGTTCTCCTGCATATAAAAAAAGAAATAGTGCCAGTGCAGCAACATTGTCTAGTGTAAATGTTTCAAATGAAGTAAAAGATCAAGTAATTGATAGTAGAAGTTCTAATAATAATGCTAAAAGTAATACTGGATTTCCATCGTTTTTTGGAGTTGGTAAAAATTATGCTAACTCCGCTTCTGTGAGTAATAATAATCCTAAAGGTTTGGGTATGGTTGGTGGTACTAAAAATTCAAATAGTGGTCCTGGTACGTTGACTCCATCCACAAGTACTTCTAGTGTATCATCGTTGAGTAGCAATGGATATAATAATTTAGTTAATATTGGGATAAATGATGGGGATTATATCGTTCCATTAGAACCGATTTCGGACAGTAAAATTAGTGAAAGTGATAATGGAATGTATGATATTTTATACTGTGGTGAAAAGGATTCTGATTTAATTCATAATCTTTTGGATAATTATGCTGCGATATTATCATGTTCATTAATGCATTGCAATTTACTTGAATCATTATGTTCGTTAGGTACGTTAAGTGTTGACCCTTCTGTTAGCAATAAAAGTAGAATTGTGTTAATTGAATTTTTACAAATTGCATCAAGAATATTCCCTGAAAAAAGTTGCGTTGAAATATTGACAAATCATGCGCTAGTTGATTATGCAACTTCTCTTTCAATTGATAGCTTTGGGAGCAGTAAAGCAACTAAAGCGTCGCAAATTTTAGCTCAATTAGCTTATTCTTTTTCCATTGCACCACAATATAGTAAGCAACAACAGCTAGTAGTTGCAAATATGTCTAAGACCACTATGTACCCATCAGTTGCATCAAATGCTAATAATAGCATGGCATCAACATCATTATCCGCTAGTGGTAGAAATTTTATGGAACGAGGTTCTATGAATAGTATGATATCAAATGTTCCAAATATTCCACGATCAAATGCTCCCCCATATATTCCTAATCATGGTGTTAATGTGACGTCAAGTTCGATTATTTCTTCATCTATTAGTGAAAGTTCTACTACGGTTCAAACAATTGTGGAGTTGAGTGACGAAATTATTTCACTATCTACGTTTAATTCTGTAGCATGTCCAGTAGAGTTAAACAAATTTGGAACTGCTAGTGCGCATAGATCAACAATTGATCCGAAAGTATTTTCAACAATTTGTAGTCCTTATTTTTTATCGCAAGGCATCAATAAAATAGAATACATGAATCACTTGATTATAAGCTTAAGAAAAGATCCGGTAGAAAAAAACGATTTTATGAATTTGATGGAACAAACTAAAATATTGGGGAAAGAAGGTAAAGATCCATTAAAATGGGATTGGGATGTAATATATGATGTTATAAAAAATTCGTTTCAGCATGAAGATCGAATCAACGATGCAAGATCTTCTAAATTTTTAAAAAGATTTATGGCTTTCTATCGATGCGCATTAGATGATAAAGATAAAGATAGGTTATGTCACATGGACTGGGAAATCGGGAATTTAAAGTACGCAACGTGTTTAAATAATATGTGTGAAGTACTTGCTAATACCAATAAAGGTTTTGAATATTTAAAAAATGATACAGATATTAGTTTTACGCTGCTTAACGACATAACAATAGAGTTGGAATCGTTAGTTCATAGTTATGCCAAAAATCCGAAAGCTGCATATAATTCTCAAACTTCCATGTTGTCGCCATTTCAAAGAAATTCTAGTAATTCTTTTACGAATAAAAATTTATTTCGTCCAATTTCAGTCAATACGACATTGTCACGAGAATTTTTTACGTTTCTTGGACGTTTAGCGGGTTCCAAAAAAGGTGGAGAATTAATTGGTAAAGATAAAAATTTATTTCCTGTTTTATCAGGTTTGGGAGCGCGTTATGAAAGTTTAGATTATTTGAGTAGAATTGTGTTGAATTCTTTTATATTCACAGATAGTGGTGTTTTCTCTCTTCATTTGATTAAAATTTGGTCGGGTGATTGTACATATGGCTTAAGTGTATACATCAATAGTTTATTGCGAATACAACTGCGATGTAGGCCGGTTGATTTTAATAAGTGGGGTATTGAGTGCTTAATGCAGCAACTAGAAAGTGTTGAAGAAACAGACTTTATTAACAATATTTTGCCCATATTACTCGAGGCATCAGAGACAAAAACGTTTCTAAAGACTATCATCAGGTATGTTAATTTATTTCGTTCATTATCACTTTTTCTCTGATTATGAATTTATTTTGTAGGTGTAAATCCAAGCATTTGTTGCGTTTCATTAGACATCAAGATGCTAAGCCACTGTTTATTCGAATGCTGTCGTTAGAAGAAGGTGTGCGTTATTTGTCTGAAACCAATGATGGTCACGTATCTACCACTGATAATTCAAGTTTCTCTCTGCTAAAAGATATTCTAATTGACTACAAATCAAACGGTTTTAAGGAGTATACCATTGATATTGAGAAAAAAATGACTAGATGTCTGAATACTCAGTTCATGCAGAAACATCAGTCATCTTTACCGTCAAAGGTTTGCAGCAGTAAAATCAATATTTATGCCAATCCAATCCCATCCGTTATCAAACCAATTGTCATTAATTCAACAGAAAGCATATTTAATACAACCCAAGATATTTTGAATTGCGAATTTACTAACAACGGGATTAATTTAGAAGGATTAGTGCGCTTACCTTGGAATATTGAAATTATTCTGAAGTCTAACACAGACTACAAGTCATCAACTGGTACGAATACTAAAAAGAACATAGAAAGCTTTGCTGTTGACACTTTTCTAGATAGTTCAAATCTTTCGTCTCCAATCACTTCACTTATCACAACTGATCGCTCTAGAATCGTTACTATTCGTGGTATAATTGTGAATAGTCAAAATGTGCCTACCAGTGTACAGATTAATCCAAATTACATAATTGATTCGTGTTTATTAGTTGGTGTGAATCCAGTCCATAGAAATGGATCAATTAAGGGATTATTTTCAAGCGCTGATTGCAGATCTCCGAGAAAAGTAAATGTTAATCTATCAACTAGTAATAGTAGTGGTATTAATAACAATAATATGTATCGGCCAAGTAGAAGTAATAACACAATCAATTTTGACACTGTTGAGCATCCTGTTACATATCAATCTGAATCTTATCATGATTGGACACATTGTAAGCCTTCAGATCGGCAGATTCATATAATTGAATTAAGTAATAATCATTTTGCAGTTGACATGCCTGATGAACCCGTGCGATTGATTTTTTCAAGAGTTGTACCTATATATGATAGATCTAATCGGCCCAATTATCACGATGTTAAAAGTAATAACACAAATCAGTCAACTGAAATTTCTAGTAAACGACGGTCAGGAAGTTTTCATCGCAACGATATTGATATTTATACAGACATTAGTAATTTGAATCGTAATAATGTTAAAATTAATGGTCCAGTTTACTTGGTCGAAGTTCAATATTTTCTACGAATTGAAACTGGAATGGGATCATTTGTTCCAATTCCTCGTCATTTATTTGGAGAATTGGCAAGAAATAATGCTGGTATTGCACTTTTAAATAATGAAAGAATTATTGAAGAAATGATTGAAATAGCGATGGATGAAGAAGGTAAAAGTCCAAGAGAGCGTAGAGGTGCACTATGGGTTTTGGGACACATAGGTTCATCTGATAATGGGTTTGAATGTTTGTATTCTGTTAAAGATTTCAGTGTCGAATGGTTAATATCACAAGCTGTCAGTGCTCCGAACTATTCTATTCGTGGAACATGTTTTACTATATTAGGGTTAATAAGTAGGTCCCGTAATGGTTATGCAAAGTTAAAATCATTAAATTGGGATTCAGGTCCTTTAGGAGGAAGAGCAGCTGTATCCATTCCAAAAAATTTAAATAGTTTATTCGTGCATCATTCACATAAAGAAGAAAAAATTAAGAACAAAGGTCCTTCAAGTTTGGTACATCCATCTGAAGCAAATTTATTAAATCCATTTCTTCCCTCAGGAATCACATCAATTGAATTGGAAATTTTGAATTGTATTGCGAGGTTACCTGGATTGCCTCATTTGCATAATCAATCAAAAGCTAGATTAGAAGTATTAAAATTAGAGCATCCGCATATTTTTGATACTCGACACTTATTTGTGGTTGTAATGAAGTTCATGGAAACATATTCGTTGTCATTACAAATCCGAAAAGAAGTATACAGACTTTTTAGTGTTAAAGCGAAATGTAAATAATTAAAGTTTCACAAATTTATGATAATTGATACTAAAATATATTATATAATATTACATAAAAAGTTTATTACAATAATCCACAGCCTTGGCAGTGTTATTACACGTGCCAAATACATAAACCCGGTCATTAAGTGACAGTACGCAATCTTTTGGTGGTGAAGTATAAACATATGGTAATGTAGCCCCTAAAATTTTTTGAGGTGCTCTATATAATCCAAAACAAAGAACTTGGAAATTAATAAATATACGAAACAAATCAAAAAATGTCGACCCAATTAAACGATATGGGACATCAATTTGCATGACTGTTTGAGACAATTGACCGCATACTAATTTATCACAGATCATTGGTGTTAGTTTAATATAGAATGACTGCACCAATAATGATTCAAACGAAGATGGTACAAATGCACGGGCGGATGCAAAAACTGGTAAAACGTGATGACTATCCATAGCATCCCATAATTCTTCGTCTTGTTTTAAAATATTTAAGACGTCACTTTTATTAACAGCTTCACTTAATCTTTCAATTGACTTGGCAGTGACTGTTGCAGCAACACTTTTTTTACGCGTTTCTTCTTCTGTTTTCACTTCATCAAAAGAAACACCATTAAGATTCCCTAATCTATTATGTGTATTGGCAGCTCCTGTTTGAATCAATACAGAACGATCTCGTTTCGTAGCAAATCTTCCATTTCCATCAAATAAGACCGACCCTCTTCGAGTAGTACTAGAATCTTTCCTATCACTTCCACGACTATTACTTGCAGGCGGGTCATTACTTGGAGAAGCTGTTTTACCTTTATCCTTGGAATCTAGAGATTTTCTTGTACCTCTGTTGCTAATACTGCTACTTCTTCCATCACCATTTGCTTCAGCCGAAGCTGTCTCTAATAAAGGGGCTACACCATTCATTAACAACTTTGCTTTTGCTTCAACAGCGGCAAGTCTTGCTCGTCTCATTATTGTTGCATTTAAAACAGCCATATTTGAAGAAGAATTTAATTCTACAGTAAAAAATACATCTTTAGGAATGTGCGATTCCAATTTCAAATAAGTAAATAATGTTGAGGCGTTGATATGCTCATCATCAATTTCCATTACATCGTTTCGAGAAGCTAATAATATTAAAGAAAACGCTTCGTCAATATTTAACTTTGAAAATGTATCCATTTTGGTAATTTGCCCAGTCATAAAATATATGTCATTATACTTGTTACGGATATAATCCCACTTACTTGGTTCATTATCTGAAATAATAAGAATTGGATGATAAGTGTCACCCCTGACAGCAGGGCGGCGTAATTCACTGATAAACATTAATAAGTTAGAATCACATCCATATACAATGACATGCCCTGTTAAGTTCTTTGCATCAGCCATAATACGAGATTTGTAACCATATTTACCAGATTCCATATCTTCGTCATTATTATTTTCCTCGTCATCTTCTTCGTCTGAAGATACTTCTTTGATTTTTTTAATATTGGTATTAATGGTTGATATTTGCCTTCTTAAATTGCGGGAAGAATGTTTTTTAGAAGAAGTCAATGCCATAGATTTCGAGCTTATAGTCTTCGTTATACGCCTACTAATTGCACCATCATCCTGAACATTTGCCATTCGATCCTGTTCGTGTTCATCATATAAAGAATTGATTTGAGCATTTCTCGCGTAACCTATGTACGATTCTTCGTCAGCATCATCTTCTGAATCTATATCACTCTCATAATCACTATATTCCAAATCATCTGAGGCATCTATTTTCTTCTTAATATTTCTACAAGGTAAGCGACTTTCTTCTAAATGTAATTGATGAAGAATTTCTTGAATTGTTAACTCATTGCTTAATGATGATGAAATATGTTCGGCTTTGTGCTGATCATCAGCAATTATTAAAGCGACATTAAATATTGCAAAAAATTGTGTTATATTTGCAAAATCAGATACATCCTTACTATTAGGATTAAAGACTAAAGCACTATATTCCTTGTCGCATAAACCGAGCACAATTGTATGAAAATGAAAAAATATTGCTTCAGCAATAGTGCGATAATTATAACGGGCTGCTTTGATGAATACAGTTGGCAATTGGACAAAATACAATTCCATTCCTGCTCCGTGTAAATACTCCCTATACCATTTTGCCATTTGCGCTTCAATATCAGGATCAACTGAACCAAAAGAATGAAAAATGTTTTCAATAAATGTAGAAAATCCTGGACATACAGCATTACGAGCTTGTAATGCAGTTTTAAATTCATCTAAACATAAAATTACATCAACGTCGCTATCTTTTAATATTGTGCGATCTTCTGGACGTAATACTTGAACAAAACAATCAAGTTTATTGTTAAAATTACATACAGATAATGCACGAATTATATTCGCCGAATCTTGAATTGGTGCAATCTCTTCATCTGCATCAGAATTACATAAAAAAAAGATTGCAACAGCTGATTCTGCTCTAGCACGACGCAAATCTGCAATAGATAATGCGGAGCCAACGACGCAAGTGCATTTTGATTCCAAACCCTGAGATAATAAGACACTGCGAATATCTGCAGATGGTTGCTCCTGTGATAATATTACCGCGTGATATTCTTGTCCGGCAGTAGTTGATCGATCTGGGTGAAAAAATTCTTTTAAAAATCTTTCCAACTTCTTTTTATCTGATGTATGTCCGCATACTATTACATGATTTTCGTTATTTTGTGGGATATATGGAGCAGAATAAGGTGATGTAAGTGACAATAAAGATTGCAATTCACTTAACCGCATAGGGATAATAATTAAAGTTGTCACAATCAGTGCAATGACAACACCTTTTGCAGCTAATGTGTCTGGTGTAATATCGCCATAACCAACGGAAAATATTGTAACAATTATATAATAAAATGTATTAAAATAGGAGAAATGCATGCAATATAATTTTGATGGTTTACCATCAATATCCCCAGGAATATATTTCGGATGACATCTACTATTTTCACAATCACACCAACTTGATATAGAAGCATCACTATATGGTAATGTATCACTACATGATGGTTTCCAATTTGTATATTCATTAATATATTGACAGTCATAATTTAATTGCTTGATATCATTTTCCATCAATTGAACAATTCCTGCAGCCATAAATATCAAAGTAATCAATGTTAATGTTAAGATCAGTACTTGTCTATTCACACCGCTTAAATTTCGAACTAATCGAAAGGATTTAAATATTCTCATTAATCGCAACATTCTTAAACATCGCATAAAATCTATTATAACACCAAGTCGAGGTTCATTAAATGATACATATATGGGTAGCATAGTTAAAATATCGATAATTGTATATATATCATAAAAATAAGCTAATTCGTATCGAATAAGAAAATTTAAAATAAAATCAATTAGAAAGAACTGAGTCATAACTACTTCAGTTATGTAACAACATCTTTGAGCATACCAACTAATTTCATATGTACCAAGAATATAAGTAAAAGTACTCATACCAATAAATATAATCTGAAATAGATCCCATATAGTTCCAGAAAATGAATTTATTTTCGCTATTGCTATTTTTTTACGTAAAGGATAATGAAGAGGTAATCCTTTATGAAAATTGACGTATACATGTAAGTTATACAAAAAATTGTATCATATAGTAATAAAATAATTACCTGGAAATAATATTTCATGAATTAATGACTCAATTGATAAAGTTTTATCAATGTCAGTCAAATTTTTTTTTAATTCATCTTCGTCATCGTGTTCAAATATATTCGCTATACTCATCTTAGATTTTAATGTAGATTTAGCTCGGACTGGCTTTTTGCTTTGTAAATCTTGTTTCAGTAGCGAAGTTCGAGCTCCTTTGTTAACCATTTGAAATCCTTGTTGTGCATCGAATGATGACGTTAAATTTCCGTAGTCATCAACCGCTATTACTTTCTTACTCATTGTGTGATTTCTTCTGGATAAAAAAACGTTTACAAGAGCGATATACTATCCGGCATCATCTTTAGATCGTCTGATTTAGTTAACCTGTGCCTTACAACCACTTCCGACTTGATGAACTAAACAACTCCAAGATCTAAACAACACCGACGTTACCATCAGGGCCGGTTTTGACAGAGGAAAATAAAAATTTGTTTATGTTTATGATTACAACGGAATACATTAACAGAATCTATTTGAATATAAATTACTACGTCTCCACTACATAATTACAATTTCTATGATAACGTCAGAACATGCGCCCCGTACCCTCGAACACCCAAGAGGATCTCGTCAATATAAAAACTATAAATATACATTAAAAACATTTCATTTGTACTAAAAAATAATTTCTTAAGCACGATATTTTGTTGTTTTCTTTGCTAATAAATCAGTAAACTCTTGGGCAGGTGCTGGAGTGAATACAGTTGGTTGCCATAAATCAGGAGTTAAGAAAGAGTATGTCTTAGTTAAAGCATGATAGACAGCCATAGCCAAGTTACCTCTGGTACGAGTATGTCCAGTGGATGATGAGTAAACATCTTCAATACCAGCCATATTTAATAATTTCTTAGGAATAAGAGATGCAACAATACCAGAACCACGAGGAGCAGGAATTAAACGTACACGAACTGAACCTGATTTACCAGAAACTTTGCATGGCACAGTGTGAGGTGCACCAGCATTGAAACCCCAGTAACCACGACGAACTGGAACTAAATTCATTTTAGCATTGATGATACCACCACGAATGGCAGTTGCAACTTCTTTGGCAGCTTTAACACCTAAACCAATATGACCATTTCCATCACCAACAGCAATGTAGCACTTGAAACGAGTTCTTTGACCAGCAGTAGTTTGTTTTTGTACGGGCATAATTTTCATGACTTCATCTCTTAAACCTGATCCTCCACCAGTGGAAGGAGGAATTAATTTATCAACAATTTGATACTCCTTAATTGGTAAAGAGTATAAAAAGATTTGTTCAACAGATGTAATTTTACCCTCCTTAACTAAACGACCTAACTTGGTTACAGGAGTCCATTCACTCTTTTCATCTTTATCACCGCGTCCACGTCCACCACCACGTCCACGTCCACCACCACGACCTTCTTTACCACCGCGTCCTCCGCCACGTCCAAAACCACCTCTTCTCTCTCCTTCTTCAGCCATTTCTTGTGTATTTACTTGCGATTATCCAACTAACTGGGTGTTCTTTTTTTGTGGTGAATTGTACCTTGACCTCAAATTTATGGCTATTAGGGTTACTGACTGATTCTTGACTAGAGACAGATAAATGATATTGCTTGATAATACTTCAAAAAGCCAAATTAATACTTATTCAATATTAATACATATGCGCTCATATACGATGGTTAAATGCAAATACAAAAAATTAACTTTATTTTAAGCAGTACATATAACTTACTTATTTGAATTAATTACTAATGTATTTGCTCAATCAAAAGCTACACGTGAAAATCTAGTAAGAATATGATTTAGTCCCGATTCGGAACAGTTCCGGTGGAACTGAATCAACTTCGAGTCCGGCTGAAGGATTCATAGTAAATCCAATATCATACATAGCAAATCCAATCCGACTCAATTACCGACAGCTATTAATTAAAAGTAGAAATAATGTCATCAAGTGATGTTTATTTATTATTTGGTAAAAATGGTTGGATCGGGGGCCAACTAATACAATTATTAACTGAACAAAAGAAGGTGTTTTATTTAGCTGATTCACGCACAGAAAATAGAGAAAGTGTGTTAGCAGAAATAGAAAAGTATAAACCAACACATGTATTAAATGCTGCTGGTGTAACAGGAAGACCAAATGTTGATTGGTGTGAGGATCATAAAGCTGAAACTATTCGGACTAATGTAATCGGTTGTTTAAATATTGCTGATATTTGTGCTATGAAAGGTATACATCATTTATTGTATGCAACTGGTTGTATTTTTGAATATGATGATGATCATATTATTGGTGGGAAAAGTTTTACCGAAGACGATACTCCAAATTTTCATGGATCATATTATTCTCATACAAAAGCAATGGTTGAAGATATGCTAAAGGTTTTCCCTACTACTTGTACATTACGCGTAAGAATGCCCATTAGTGACGATTTAAGTCCACGTAATTTTGTTACTAAAATTGTCAAGTATGATAAAGTTGTTAATATTCCAAATAGTATGACAGTACTAACAGAATTATTACCAATTTCACTTATAATGGCTGAACGTAAATTAACTGGAATTTATAATTTTTGTAATCCTGGTGCTATATCACATAATCAAGTTCTTGATTTATATAAGCAGTATGTAGATTCATCCTATACGTATACAAATTTTAGTGTTGAAGAGCAAGCAAAAATCTTAAAAGCTGGTCGATCAAATAATACTTTAGATCACAATAAATTATGTAATGCTTTACCTGATATTCATATCGATGATATTCATACTGCTATGCATGGGGTTATGAAAAGAATGAAAGAAAATTTAGAAAAAGATGGTATTTGGCCAAATAATTTACCAAAACGATTATAATAAACAATGATATAAATATATATAAAATACTCCAAAAAAAATGCTAATAAACCCATACTGATTCATTTGTTTTACTATTAAACCAATAATATGAAGAATAATTGACACTGTAACATAAATAAGAACCATCCTTTATTAATTGTTCAAAATTTATTGGACTATCATTTATTGTTTGATTCGTTCTAGTATTCCAGTAATAAAAATTATTATTATCATTATTGTAACTATCAAAATCATCACGTATATCATTGATGACACAAACCCATTCAGTTGCAATAGACGGATCGCATCCAATTGTTATAAATTTTCCATTATCATTTAATATTAATGATTGTAGTGTATTAAAATATGTATCTACTTGATATAATTTTAACGTTTTTGATAGGAATCCACTAGAAATATTCATCCAATACACACAATTGCTATTAAGATCAAAATATTGCATCCATCCATTTGAAATTATATCATTTATACTCATCAAATTATTTGTTTCAATGTCATTATTCACATGGTACAAATATGTTAAATTTTTTTCTTCTAAGAAATCTGATAACCAAGTTGAAGATCCATCTATTTTATTAATTATATAATATTCATCATAATCAGTTTTACATAATATACATTGTAGCCATTCTGTTAATTCATTTTTATACGTATTTTGTACCTTATTATTCTTTTGTTCCTTCGTTTTCGACGTGTTTTTATAACTAATTGTGTCATATGATTTTGCACTGGTTACATTCATAGCATTTTCAAAAAATCTTTCCCAAACTTTTATAATTTGATCCATAGAAACATCCGGTTTGGCTTTATTACTTGTACTAAATTGTGCTTTACCTGATTCGATTGCTAAATCTTCAAATGATTTCTTAGCAATATTTTTTATAGAATTTATGTTACTATTACTATAACTAATTAGTATTTTGTATACTTGTAAATTGCTATAAATAACGCAATAGTGTATTGCTGTATTCCCTTGTTTATCTTGTAGTTTAAGTAATTTTGATCCACCAACAATACATAAAAATGTGGCACATAAAGATGATTCAATAAATGGTTTCATAGCACATAAATGTAATGGTGAACAACCATTATGATCTTGATTAAATATATGTAATCCAGCAGAATACAAAATTTCTATTACTTCAAGATTACCAATCGTTGACGCAATATGAAATGGATTAATTGTTTTTATGTCACCTGATTTTAATAAAACTTCAATAATATCTAAAGAATTTAACTTACAAGCATGTTCAAATGCTTTTACATATTCTTTAATTTTATCAATATCTTTAAAATAGCCAGAAAAACATTTTCTTTCAATTACATCAAAAGAAAGTGTGATTGAAGAAGAACTTTCCTTTAATACGATCGAATTATTACACTTCCTGTCAACAGTAGCATTATCAAAACTTACACCGCCACCCATCTCTCATATTAAATTAACAAAGAAAGCTAAACAGTTCCATGGTTGCCAACACGGGAATTTTAAAAAGGAATTTTTTTTTAACTTTTTTTTTTTCCATACGGTACATATTTCCACACCTTTTGTAAAGGCATTGAAATTTTCAATTTGAAAAGTCCAATCGACAGTTTTACGGTTCAGAATTGTCTCCTTTCTGCGAGTTGATAGCAATAATTAGATAAAACAGTGCAGAATAGGTATCCGTTGAGGTGATGAGTAAATTCAGGGGAGGAGTTTATGACGATAACGGTTCAGAGGGACACGAAAAGAAAGTTTTCGTGAAATCGACAGTTATTAATTATGATATTTTTGCGTGTGTTCGAGATGGTGAAATTGATGTAATAAGAAAATTATTGGATCAAGATAATAACAATATGATAAATAAGACAAGATGGTCTGGATGGACATTATTACATCGTGCTGCAGAGCAAGGACAAACTGATGTATGTGAAGAATTATTGAAACGTGGTGCTAGGATAAATCAACAAACTACTCGAGGTTGGTTGACACCATTACATTGTGCTGTAGGAAATGGATGGAAAGAAACGGCATTTTTTCTAATTGATATGGGTGCTAAAACAGATTTAAAATGTAAAGCAGGATTAACCATTGTAGAATATGCATTAAAACAGGGTTATAAAGATTTAAAATTAGATTTAGATACTTATTTAATGAAAAAAGAATCATTGTTACAAATGGGAAAATTAAATAATTTAAGGGCATCATTTATGTCGGGATCATTTTCTGGTGGATCTTTTGCCATGAAATCATTAACCGCGTCATTTGCGAATAGAAGTACAAAATCATCTTTTATAAATACAACTAAAACAGATGATATAGCTGGTGAAAGTATTGATTTTCTTTCTTCATTAGTTAGTCAAACTATTGAAGAAGATAGTGTTGGCACTGGTAACAATGACAGTGATATAGAAATTGAAGATAATGAAGAAATTAAAACTGATACTGTAACAACAACAATTGTTGAGGATACACCAGTTGAAGTAGATATTGTTACTGAATTACAAGCTGCTCCTATTGTTCCTGAGCCAGTTACAGAAACAAAGAAGAAAAGATGGTTTAGTTTTACTTAAAAACACAAATTTAACAGCTATTGCAGATCTTTATCGGTCAATTTTTCCAGAGGATCTTCCAGAGGATCGTCATCGTCCCCCATATATTTTTCAGGATTTTCAAGCAATGCACTCCATACATCGATTGGATTACTAAACATTTTTTCTATATAAAAATATAATTGTATAAGTGTTTTTATTGTGTATAAGTTGAAATAAACGTCTTACCTAGTTCATCTTCAACGATAGTTAATTCTTTGTTATATTTTTCTCTTATTGATTTGTCTATAACTTTAGATTTTGGAAATGATGTATTTCCTGTCTTATTTTCAAGTTTTTTTTCAATATTTTCTTTCATTTTTTCACTTAATGATGTCTTCATTTTAGCAAACACCTTTTCTATTTGTTCGTCAGTTAAACTATCTAATTTATCTTGTAACTTTGATGCTTCTTCGGGTGTTATAACAACCTTCTTTTTATTATTGTTGTTGTTGCTGTTCTTATTATTATTATTATTATTGCTATTATTATTATTGCTGTTGTTATTGATACCAGGAATCAGTGTTGGATCTTTTGTTTTACCTAACAAGCTATTAATTAATTCTTTATCTTCATCGTTTGCAAACATATTAACGCCTAACTCATTATACATATTAGCCCCTTCATCGGGTGATATTATACCTGCTTTATTAAAATTTGCATCCTGTTTATTCAATTTGCTTATGAACCCTTCTGGCATAGATGTATCTTGATCAATATTCTTGTTGTCTTTTACAGACATAATAGGTTGAATTTTTAACATTTCCTCTTCAATTTTTTTCTTTTCAGCATTAACTTTATTTTGTTCATTAATTTTCTCATTATCATAATCACTACGATCATATTTACTTCCATAATCAATAAAAATTTCTTCGCCAGCAAATATATCTCTTTCAGTGATAATCTCAACACCATTACTAGTTATTTTTGTAAATACATTAACATCTTTATTTGGTGGTGGTTCATTTATACGTGCCAATAATGTATTTACTTTAACTAATCCAAAAAAATATGATAATTCCATTTCTAATATTCCGTATTTATTGGTTGGATCAATAATTCTATTATCTACTACTGACCATATATATTTTTTAGCTTTACTTCTAGCATTATCATCAATTTTTAATTCTAATGCATCTTCTATATTTCTTATATATCCAGGGAAAATACCCAGTGATGTACCAGCAGCAATAAATGATGTAGCAAATACACCTAAATTAGCACCTGGTATAGTAGACTTTTTGATATCCAATAAATCATCACGAGCTGATCCTCTAGGTCTTTTTTCATATATGACATACACAATACCACCAAGTAATATTAATGCATTTTGAATGTCACTATATATATCACCTTGGGGTAAATCGATTAAATTTGATACTTTATTTGTTGCTGTTGCAGCTACTATATCCTGATATTCTGGTACAACTGGTAATGAGCTAACATCAATACCAAGCTTTAGTGATCGTACATTAAATAGTTGGTGCCTATTTCTAGTAGCTATTGGCATGAAACCAGATGCGACTTGCACCAGAAGGCCTACTACTGCTAACGCGATCAACATTTACTTATTTTTTAAATTTTCCAAAGTACCAAGGTATGGTACATGACTACGAGTTGATGAAATTTTCTGAATCATTCCGAAAATCCCAGAAAAGGTTATAAAAGTAATAATATACATGAAAATAGTAATCATAAACTGGGTTGATTATATAGATATTGCTGCTATATTTTATAATTGATTAAGACATTCAGTGTAAACTAATTTTAATACATTAAAAAAAATATGTGTAGTGATCATATATTAAAATCCCATTCATTTCAACTGTTTTTATTACAATTGTCCAATGAATCAATATTGTAACTGTCTTTTTCCTTCTTCAAAAATCACCCGAATGCATTGTTAGGGTTTTTGGTACGAACGTCACTAGTGCAGGCATAACACACACTCGTCGGAGAAGAAGATGATGAAGTTGTTCGTGGTGACCGCTTTGGTTGCCCTGCTTTTGAATGAAGTATGTTCATTTGTGGCAGTAAAACACAGCAATAGAATAATGAAAAATAGCATGATGATGTCAACTGCTACTAAAAAAGCAACAGTAATGGAAGGTAAACAAAAGAAAATTAATCTAATAAAAGAAAGATATTCTGGTCGTGGTGATATTGCTGGTATGTTAGATGAAGAGGATGATTTGTCTTCATATGATTCATTTGCTGAAGCAGATGAAGAAGAAATTGATCCACCAAAAACAGGTCAAACAATTACTGGTACAGTTATTGAAATGGATGATAATGGTGCATTACTAGAAATTGGTGGTAAAATGTCAGGTTATTTACCATTAAAAGAAGCTGCTTTAATACCAATAAAGCATGTTAATACAGTTTTACAAATGGGACAAGAGGTAACAGCTGAAGTAATTGGTACCTTAAAAGGTATGCCTGTAATATCATTAAGATCTGCCCAATTAGTCACGGCATGGGAAAAAATTTTAAATATTCGCTCAACTGATGTAGCATTTGATGTTAAAATTCTTGAAGTTAATAAAGGCGGTGCTGTTTGTGATTGTTTGGGATTAAAAGCATTTTTACCAGGTTCACATTTCTTAGGTTTACCAGATTCAAGTTTAGTTGGAAATACTATTAAAGTGAAATTTCTTGATGTAAATGAAGATGAAGGAAAATTAGTTGTAAGTCAAAGACGTGCCTTAACTGATTCTAATTCTGTAGCAATTAAACGTGGTGAAGTTGTATCGGGTACAATAACTGGTTTAAGAAATTATGGCGCATTTTTAGAATTAGACGGTGGTATTGCTGGTTTATTACATATATCACAAATCTCTTATGGAAGAGTTGAAAATCCTGAAACATTATTTACAATTGGTCAACGTGCAAAAGTTATGATATTGGATTTTGATAAAGCTAATGCACGTGTTGCTCTATCTACAAAAACATTAGAACCAAATCCTGGTGATATGTTACGAGATATGACTGCAGTATTTAGTAAAGCTGAAGAAACAGCAAAGAAATATCATGAACGTCTTGATGCTGAACGTCTTGCTAGAGAAGCTGCTGCAAAAGATATTGTTGCTGGACTAGGTGGTGCTATTGCTGATTCTGGCAGTGATCCTTCATCAGTTGCTGATTCTATTGAATCTATTCTTGCTTCTGTAGTTAGTGATGTTAATAAGAAATAAGAAATATCGATAAAAAAGCAATGAATTGAAAGACATGTAAATATTGATCAGTTATATAAATATCTTGAAAATAACGTATATATATTCATAATTAAGATATTTATTTTACAACCTATTATGAATTTTGTTCTACTAACTATTGCGATAGTAATAAGAGTTCAATCATTTCACTGATTTTAAAAACTCCTTCTTAAGTTACTTCGTCGACTAAAGTTATTGCCCGATCTCTCAGAACTGTCGTGTCTCTTGCTGTAATTATCATAATTTGATCGATTATTTTCACGATAATTTTCACGATAATTTTCACGACGATTATCTCCACGAGAACTGCCTCTATCTGAATAACTGTTGTATCGTCTACCAGACTTTGACGCTCTTGGTTTATAATTATCTTTCCTCCTAACCATGAGTGCTAATTCATCTGGAATTTCTTGTTCACTTCGTACTAATACCTCACACAATTCTTTTGCTCTATCCTTATCTTTGGGTGTAAAAAATGAATAAGCTACACCAGTATCATTACCTCTAGCTGTTCTACCAATTCTATGGACATAATCATCAAGATTCATTGGAAAATCATAATTTATAACTACTTCAACATCCTTCACATCTAAACCTCTAGCAGCAACATCAGTTGCGACTAAAATTCTTAATGACCCTTTGCGAAATTTATCCATTGTTCTCGTGCGTGCTTGCTGAGATAAATCACCATGTAATGTATCACATCTCATTCCCTTTTCCGCTAAATCATCAGCTAAAAAATCACAAAATGCTTTAGTACCAACAAATATTAATGTTTTTGGAAAGTTATAATCACTATCAAATCGACTTGTTGACGGCTTTACTTTACTACTATAATCTGCTTTAATTTTATCTAATATTTCATATAATTTCGATTCTTTTTCCATAAGATTATTCACTACAATAATATTTTGAGTAATAGCTTTATTCGCACTAAGTCCATCATTTTTACCAATATTTATTTGAATTGGATCATTTAAAAAATCTAATGCTAATGACTGAACTTCGTTTGGCCAAGTAGCAGTAAAAAATAATGTTTGCCTTTTCTGTGGAATACATTCTATAACATCTCTTATTTGAGGCTCAAATCCCATATCTAACATTCGATCAGCTTCATCCAAGACTAAGTATGATATATTTTTTAAATTCAATGCACCCATTGAAATCAAATCGTTACATCTACCTGGAGTAGCAATTATAATATCTACACCTGATCTAATTTCTTTTATTTGAGGAAATTTTGATACACCACCATATACACTTACCACTGACAACCCTGATGAAACAGCGTATTTTTGTGCTTCAGTCTCTATTTGCATAACTAATTCTCTAGTAGGAGCTAACACTAACACAGTTGGGTTTTTACGGTCATATTTTTCTCTATAATTTATACTTTTATTATTCATACTTAATTTTTGTATTGCAGGTATTAAATAACCACATGTTTTACCAGATCCAGTTCTTGCTATTGATATGATATCTTTACCAGCTAATGCAAGTGGCCATGAAATAGCTTGGATGGGCGTGGGTGAATTATAACCTTCTCTTTCAATTATTTTCATTATTGGTTTTGTAAATTTAGTATCATGAAATGAAATAAATGGTTTAAATTTTTCATCATTACTTATGATAACTTGATGTAAGTTATAAAACTCCTCAAATTTAATTGAGTCTTCTTTACTTATGGAATCATCTGTACTTATTGAATTTTGTTGTTCATCATTATTATTCATGACTACTTTTTTCTCTTTGGAATCATGTTTAACAAATTTCTCGTTAGTTTTATCATTTTCAACCATACCTTTTAATGCACTGCTAAAGGTATTGTTTGTCTTTATTTCTTTTGTTGATTTACCAAAACTCTTCTTCGTTTTTGTTACTTCTATTATGTTTCGAATATTTGAAGGTACTATTTTTTCATTTTTATCATTGTTAGTCATAAAATTCTGATATTCATGTTGTAATGTCTTGGCCGATATCGCCTTGTCGGCGAACGCTCGTTGGCTCGTTAGAAGCACCGCGTTGGTGCGGCAGCTGGGCAGCGATCGACGGAGAAGACAAGCCAGCATGCTATTCAAATGTATAAATATATGGGTGGTCGGTCCCTCATGGCGAAAGACCGGTACGTATTCGGTAATAATAATTCGGTACGAGAGAAATGTACAACATGTAAAACTATAAAGATTGCATTCATCAGTTAGAGTTCTAATTAGGTAAACTCACTGCCAAAAATTAAACTACTATACCGAAGCAAGAATTATTGCCACTTGCTCCAATTGAAGCGGCTAAAGGGCGAGAAAATATTGATATTCATTAGTGATAAGTGTGGATTAGACAATTGCAACTACCAAATAGGAAATTGAGCCAGAACCCTATCTTTATCTTCGTCATCGTCATTGTCCAAATTGTTGTGTATCAAATTAATTATTTTAGGTGAGCCTAGAATACCCCAAACACCCCAGCAGGCCGGAGCGTCGCGCCCACCAGTGTGAGTTTCCTGTATTAACGATTACGACTTATTATAGATTATAGCATTTTTAGTGAATAGACGTTTTTATTAAAAATTGTAACTAGTTGAGCCAGAACCCTACCTGGTACTGTCACTTAAAAATATCAAAAGAAGTAAAAGGTTTTTTTTTTAAATACAAAAATGGTAAGTTTTATATCACTTCAAGTGCCTGATTTTGTCTCATGCTCTTTACGTTTCTTAGAGTGAATTTGATCTTAAGATATGCTGTATGGGCGCTGGATATGTTGGTGGTCCAACAATGACTGTTATTGCAGCAAAAAGTCCTAGAATTAAAGTTACAGTTGTTGATTTAAATGAAAAAATTATCAATGCATGGAATAGTCAGTCAATTCCTATCTATGAGCCTGGTTTAGATGAATTAGTTTTCTCTGTTCGTGGTAAAAATTTATTTTTTTCGACAAATATTGATGATAGTATTAAAGAAGCTGATATTATATTTGTCAGTGTGAATACTCCAACAAAAACATCAGGTGTCGGTGCTGGTCGTGCTGCCAATATTAAAAATTGTGAGTTATGTGCACGTAAAATTGCTGAAGTTGCAACATCTGATAAAATTGTTGTTGAAAAATCAACTGTTCCAGTTAGAACTGCTGAATCTATTAAACGAGTATTAAAATCAGCTTCCACTTTTAAGTTCCAAGTATTATCTAATCCAGAATTTCTTGCTGAAGGTACTGCGATAAATGATTTATTACACCCATCAAGAGTTTTAATTGGTGGTGAACAAACCCCTGAAGGATTAAAAGCAATTGATACATTAGTATCAGTATATGCTAATTGGGTTCCTAGAAATCAAATTATTACAACTAATTTGTGGTCCTCTGAACTCTCTAAGTTGGTTGCAAATGCATTTTTAGCACAACGTGTATCATCAATTAATTCAATCACTGCATTGTGCGAAGAGACAGATGCTGATATTGATGAAATTGCTAAAGCTATTGGATCTGATGTAAGAATTGGTAATAAATTTTTGAAAGCATCAGTAGGATATGGTGGCTCTTGTTTCCAAAAAGATATATTAAATCTTGTCTATATTTGTGAATCATTTAACCTAACTGAAGTTGCAAATTATTGGCATCAAGTTGTACTAATGAATGATTACCAAAAAAGACGTTTTGCCCATAATATTGTGAAGACTATGTTCAATACTATTACTGGTAAAAGAATTGCTATTTTTGGTTTTGCATTCAAAAAAGATACTGGTGATACTCGTGAAACCGCATCCGCGTATGTCATGAAAGATTTATTAGATGAACGTGCGTTATTATCTGTTTATGATCCAAAAGTTATAAGAGAAGAAATGTTCAATGAATTTAATTACACATTAAATGTTAATAATACTACACTTCCTGGGTTAGATTCGATGGTTGAGACAGCACCAAGTGCTATCGCTGCTGCTACTGGTGCTCATGCAATTGCCATCATGACAGAATGGGATGAATTTACAACGTTAGATTACTCTGAAATTTTTAAAGTTATGTCTAAGCCTGCATTTATATTTGATGGCAGAAATATTGTTGATCATACAAAATTAAGAGATATAGGATTTGAGGTATTCGCAATTGGTAAACCTTTCAAGAAATAACTTAAATTTTAATAATAGTAGATATCAATTTCGTATTACTAACTTCTGAGATTTTTTTCATATGTATAAGTAATAATCGCTTGTAGAAAGAAATTATATTCTTATTGAAATAGAAATTTACTTTTTGGTGAACCTAAAATACTAGTCATTTCTCTTTTCCTTAATCTTTCACGCCAATATTGACTTGGATATGCATAACCTGACGGGCTTGAATGATTTCTATATAACGGAATATTACCAGTAAAATGATGGTTGTACCCTATACCCATCCCATCAGAATCTTGTGTTTCATTGTCACTATTACTATTTGTATCATAAGCTGGAAATAAAGGGATTTTAGAATCATTGTAATTAGCATAGTATGATTTGTATTTATTATATCCTTGTTGGTAGTTAAGTGGTGATGGTCTTATGTACTGATTATTATGATATTTTTTATTACTTTTCTTCGTTGAACTATTTTTTTTACCTAAAACATTACCTGGATGTTTATCTTTAGTTGTACTCGATTTTATACTGTCATATTTTTCAACAACGGGAGTAAGATCTGACATTTTGGGCATTAAATCTGGAGAACCAGATAAATCTAGGGAAACATTATATACAGAATCTTCTTGTAATGGAATTGGTGTCATAGGACTTGTTAAATTATAATTTTTTGAATTTGACTTCATATTGCTATCCAAATTATAAGAACTCTTTTTCATATTTGATTTTCTTAATGGTGTCATAGTATTACTTATAAGGGAAAAATTATCCTCTGGTAATAATGATATTTGATGTAAACTTAATGATGTATTGTTTAATTCTTTATGCAGTTGCACTGTCTGATTTAAAAATGATACAAAAGCTAAATCCTCCTCATCTTCACTGTTCATTGATAGCTCTTGATTTATGACTTCATCGTTAAATTTATCAATATCGCTGTCATTCTTATTCTCAAAACTATTCAACACATTATTTCCTACATCTTCATCGGAAGATGAAATACTTAAAATACTCGAACCAATCCCTGAATCCATTCCCAAGTTCCCAAGATCAAAATAAAAAGGAAAGTAAACGATTCCGAGAGTTTTCGTGTCCTCGTTTGAACCCAAATATAGTAACTCTACTGGTATAGTTATAATAGTACTAGTTTTATTTTTTGATCGGGATTCCTAATCCCTGCGGTACCGATTGACAACAAATTCCAATTCCTTAAATTAGTAAACGAAGATTTTCCCGAGAAATTTCTTGTATGACTCTCTTATCTACACCTAATAATCTCGTCTATTACTAAAATGTAATCAATTTTGTATGGAAGTTAAAAGGATCAATTAAATATACAATATTCAAAATATTCAAACGAACTAACTACACAAATAAGATACAATATGTTGGAAGGCATGAATATTAATTTATTTGGTTCTATGCGCTTATATATCTCTGTGTGAATTTCTATGTATTCATCATGAAACAAACAATAAACTCATGTCTATGTGACATGTAAAAGACATTTTGTAGACTTAACACCAGTAACTTTCATCAAAATGTACTATCGATTTCCTTCTTGTTCATCCAATATTCGTTTTACTGTTTTATAAATGTCATTCAGTGAATTTTGAGATAAGTCTACATATTTTTTTACTTCTGACTTATCAACAGATTTTATGGTAGTATCATCATCATTATCATCCTCAATTTCGTCTTGTAATCCACTTTGTTTATCAATTTTAATGCCACCAGCTATTAATGCAGATTGAAGTCCTCCTAACATTATGATTGCATCTGCAACAACACCATACCTTTTAATAGTACCTAAATATATTTTATCTTCTGCGCTTAGTTCTTGTGATCTAACCAATACATTCATTAATGTATCAAAGTTAGTAAATGGTTTATCAGATAATATATCCCCGATTTTTTGGTACTCTGATTTGGATGCCAAGTTACTAATTTCATTCATCTTAGTCATCGCTAATTTCAATTGTTTAACACTTTCCCTAGCTTCCTCTTTTGTCGAGGGTACTATCTTCCCTTGAACAGCATATGCATTATTGTTACTACTCACTAACACTGCACCAACTATTCCAGTTACTACCCGATTTATGATATTCTTTTGTCGAGCATTTATATTCAACGGCGTATTTGCATTATTTACTTGAAATCCAAGTGCACTAATAACACAAAGTAGAGTCAATACTACCGCGAGATGAGCACTCATTCTTTGATAATGCAAGAACGCAGACAGTGACTCAGCAAACCACCGATTCAGCAAAGATTATGTATTGGTGGTGACTTTTTTTACAGTGACACTGAGTCACTGCTCATTTTTTGACTCATCAGAATACCGGTGTGGCACCGGCGGTGCCGAACACCGGTAAAGATTCTGATATACATAATACATTATTAGTTGTGGCATTTAGAGGTGATGTATCTTACCATAATCAATATTTCTTCCGCTTATTATAAGTATTGTAGGTAGGAAAGTAAACTATTACCAAATCAATTATGGTGTATCATCGCCTAATCATTACAATGACTCTTTATTGCAGTAATTACATATTTATATCAATATTAAGCGCCCTGTCATGTTAAAATTCAAACTTAAACCAATCTGAAAGCCCTTATAGTTTTACTCTGTTAACTCGCAGCGTAATCCCCAAATCCGTACCGGTGCATTTTTTTCTGAAAATTTCAACAACTACCAAGTTCGTTCTACTCTAGAACTAGAATCGTAGTTGTGTGAGTTGTTGATCAGTACATGCAATGGTTTTGACAGCTTCCTTGTTTAGGTTGTAGATGTATATCTTTTATCTCGGAAATGTTAATGTTATAGTAAGTAAGCACAAATGAATAATTTAGATTATGATGCTACTTTAATTAGATGTTACTTTGACCAATGGAACAGCATTACTAATATGAGGTCCATGACAATGGCAATTACATACAATAATATTTTTTTGTTAAGTGAGGTTATAAATAAATTTAAGCAGTTAATTGGCAGAAAAAATGTTCAATATATTTCACAGTTGACATGTTTATTAGTTAATGGTCGTCGTTTACTCAAAAAATGGTACAATCTCACAGTACATAATAGTTCTTACAAGTCACAAATGGTGTTATTACAACAAGGGGGAATATATGCTGATAATAATGCACTTTATCGAGCATTACAAAAATGGATTCATTATAAGAAAGAGATAAATATCATGAATGAAAATATTAATGTATCAAAAATTGTCATTAAAATATTAATATCGAATAAAAAGAAAAAGTGGTTATTTAATAGATTTAAAAAATACCATCGTATCGTTGTTGTTAATTCGTTGCATCGGGATTTCATGGAAATGGCTAGTTTGCACTATATGATGCTCAGATATCTTCACGTTTTTCGACATTTCAGACAGTTTTTGAAAGATGTATTGAGAAAACGTCACTGTAAATCGATTTTAAATAGTCGTTTTAGGGCAACAAAATGCAATTCATTGCATGTACCAGTATTATTATACACTATTCGACACTGGAAATTTAAATTACGTAGAAGTAAATGGTGTCGTCATTCATTTTATAATTTAAGAAATAAAGTTTGGGAGAAAACTATAATGAAATATTTAGGTGTGTGGTGCGTAAGCTATATGCGACATAAACGATTGCATGAAAATACAAACAAAATAATGCGTAAAAGTAACTTTAATACAATGAGGAGAACAATATACTGCATGCAAGAGGTGTATTTCATCATCCTTTCCGAGAAGAATTACCAGAAGCAATTATTAATCCAAGCTGAAGAATCGTATTTAGCAAAACTAAATCATGTGAGACTTAAAAATGAAATCGGAATGAAGAAGAATTTTTTATTGAAATGGAAAATATTAGTACAAACCAGATGCATTACTCGTTATTTCATTCATGTCATGAAGAGCACGATATGCTTAAGCATGGTTCGTAGATCGTTTCATGCGTGGAAGGTGCTGTATGATGTTGAAACCATTGTAATTTGTGTACAAAAGAACTGGCGATTGTACCAAGTCAAGCGGATAACTCATGCCTTTCATCATCAATACATGGTGCACTTCAAGAAAAGCATTGGAATCGTATTGAAATTCAGGAAAATGATGAGGAAACGAATGCTTTTTGGTTTGTTACGACAAAATTTGTGGAATAGACATTTACTATATCAATTGCAGCATAATAAAATCCGAATGAAAATAATTTTTAATATTTTGGGACGATTTGGTATCGCGTCTCGAGGTCGTCGTGCATGCAACTCACTCGCCATAATTTCCATGAATAAACGCAATAAATGGAAATGTGTGCTTCGTTGGATAGAATTCGTTCGTGTTCGACGTGGAAATTGCAAATTATTACGAAAATATGAGAATAAACATCGCAATAATCAATATTGTTTATTCTTATCATTATTGCGATATTATGCCTTTAGAGGCCATCGATACCACCTTGTTTTCGTGCGCATGAAGCGTTTCGTACTGTCACGTTCAATGTGGCGTTTGTATAATAATTATTATTATACAAAAGGTACGTCATTATTGCGTTCTGCATGTGTGCATTATCGATGTCGCCAATTAAAGACATTACGACATTGGTACCAACATTGTGGAATGCGTAAATACAAATCGAATTATTTCAATGCTTTGGTGAAGACAAAGCGCCTCGCATTTGCTTTTCGAATACTACGTAAATTACAAATAATAAAACGTAGAAATAGATTTAAATTAAAGAATCAATTGAAATATGCATTGAAATCCCGCAAATATTATACATTTTTGAAGTTATATCGAAGAACAATGGCTGTTATTACTCGTAGAGACAAGGTTACGTGTAGCTTGATATCGCGAGGACGTCACACCTTGTCGAAAGACGTACGTGGTGTGCAAGTAAAGCCTGTATCTCGAATCAAATTAAAACAGATTTTTCGAAAATTAATAAATAATACCAGGTTAATAAAGCGGGAAAGACGTATGATGAAATGCATATCGTCTAACCGATGCAGGCCTTCGTTTTATCACCTCCTTCGGTATTGTATTCAACGTTGTCTTCGTAAAATGGAACGTAAAAAAATTTTTAAAGCTATTAATCGCTATCGAATGAAGCGTGCGTGGCAGCAAATCATGAATTATTTTTATTTTAAACGACTAAAATCGCGTTTGATTTGTATTCGTCGATTGAAATGTCGCATTGTAAAATTCATGAAATATCAAAAATTAATGAGTATCAATCGCACCAAGTTAGTGACCAAGGCGAAGCAGGCAATAAGGGTAATTAAATGTACAAAAATACTTCGTTTGCTACGTCATTGGAATAATAAAGCTCAATATTACCGTATTCAAAGGCAAATATGCAAAGTCGTATGCAAATCGAACACGCGGCATCACAAGCGACACGCATTACTAGCATGGAGAAGGAATATTCGGTCTAAAACTCATCGTATTCTCAATTTACAACGTAAATTTTGTCTGAAAATAACATTAATTTCATGGTTAAAATCGGCAATATTGTCTGTGAAAAGAAAACGGTCGGTGAAGCATTTTCAATATGAAAAAATGAAAAAAAATATGCATTTAATATTTCGTGGTTGGAAATCTTTTTCGTGGAAGTGTAAACGACTAGGTTTATGCCGATTGCAGGTTTCCTCCACTAACAACAAATGCATCAGAAACAAATATTTCAATCACTGGGTAAGTCACACTATATGTTCTCCTGCGCTTGGCGCCCCTTGTTCTCACTATTCACTTCACTCACTTCATCCACCGTTTCCACCAGATAATGATACTGCACGGTGCCAAAGTAGCGCGGCAAATCAGGGTTATTCAAGAAAACAGCGTGTTTTACATCAAGAAAAAAAGATTTTTACATTGGAAATATCGATGGAATGCTGTGCAACAGAGTAAAATATACGACGATTTCAAGTCGATCCACAAACATTTTCATTTGTGGGTTGAGACCCATCTAGAAACGCGTAAATTAGACCTTTTAATAACCAGATTTCAGAATTGGAAGGTAAAATTACAAGTCATAAATTGGCGACGCAATACGCAGAAGCGTCGTGAGTACCAGAATGATGAATCATATTGCAGCATACATTACAACCAAACGGTGTGTCGTAAACTATTAACAACGTGGCGTCATACGTTCTTTCGAACCATCAGGTAGCATTCCTTACACTTTTATTTTATTTTTGCTCATTGAAACGGTTATAGGCATCGTAAAGGAAGTGTGAAAACGATTCAAACGCATTACAATCGGTTCAAATGTATCCGTTGGGATGGTATTTATACCAAAACAATGTGTCAAAAACAAAATAATCTGACAATTTGTCTCATCAATTGCAGTAGAACGTTACAAAAATGGTTGCTTCAAACGAAAAAAAATGCTGCGAATAAATATTCTAAATTTCTTCGTAAATTTTATTGCGCTTGGCGCAATATTGTGAAGCATTTAGTCGACACTCGAAGAATGTACACCTTTCGACTAAGCTTTCAATTTCAAAGAACGATTCTAGTAAAAGCTTGGAAAGGGTTGAAATACGGTATCGAATTATACAAACGGGAGGCGGCAGCAGCGGTGATTGGCTATCGCATAAGCAAATACGATACATTTTCAATGTGGAAAAAGGCAATCAATAATCGATTTGTTGTCGCCAATGTGATCAATAGCTACGTGCAACGCAAGATGAAGCTGGTATTCAGGTATTGGCAGCTCCGCATCAAGGCAACGCTTCGACAGAATGAAAAATTATTGGTTTTTTCTATTTCAGCATGGAAAAAAATTATAAAATCATTAAAATATCATAATAGTAAGTGTGTTAGAGTGGTTTACAATGCTTGGGTCAGGTTTGTGGAACTTAAACATATGAAAAAAGAGTATTCTAAGCGCCTCGTGCTTATTCGCGCTGCATTCGAACAGATATTTTACCGTCATCATGCACAGAAAACAAGAATTTTAGAGAAATATTTTCTGAAATTGAAGATTGAATCAAGTAAATCAACGAATAAATCAACGAATAAATCAACGAATAAATCAACGAATAAATCAACGAATATATCCCCATTTAGTTATCGTCGGGAACTACCTACACAACCACTACCTACACAATCACACTACGTCGACGGCGGGAACAGCGCTTATAACGGTGTATTCAGCAGTTCTAAAAACAGTATAACCCACGCCGGTTCAAGGATGTCAAAGGTGGAGCAGCATATTAATACATTAAATCATTTAAGAATGCAAGCCTCTCAAATAAGAAGTGTACACAAAGTTACGTTAGTGGGTGAATCTATACGAAACGATCGTGAATTGTTGGAAAGTAGAATTAGAAAAAATAGTCAAGCCTCTACACCACTAGAAGCGTCAAAAATAAAAAAAGATCGTTTCAACATTGATTATATAACAGATAATAGCGATCTATATGAAAGCATCATAGCGAATGAGGTGAGCTCAGTTATGGACATTAACGAATTACAGTAACGAGTATGTTCAAGAGTATATAAAATATTTATTTTGTATAATAATATGCAATTTTATTGTATATTAGTTTCCAGTCTTCAGTGCTCGCATTGACAACAGTGAAGTGATCTGCATTTTTAATCATCATTATATCTATATCAGCAACTTGGTTTACATTTTCTTTACATTGTTTATAAAAGGTTTCAATCATATCACATGGAATAATATCATCGTTAGTGCCAATAGCAAGGATTGTATTAACTTCCATTGGAAGTATACAGGATGGAGATGCTTCTCGATATAACATATTAGTAAGATCATCAGATTTTATGCCTAAATAACTGCTTATTGCAATACCATCGGAACTTAATCGACGATTTTGCCCCTCTATTAAATCTGTAATTGGTGCAATAGCAACACATAAAAATGGTACAAATTTTAAGTTCCTTGCTGCTAACTTACAACAGACCCATAACACTAATGTCCCTCCAGCACTATGCCCGATTAAAGTAGCCTTGTGAATATCAATCAAAGGATCTTTCGCATGATTACTGTTAAGATTTATTTTAGCAACGACGTCATATAACGCATTTAATGAGTTAATTATATCCGCATTCGTATACGGAT
>JACCDO011843745.1_pt1 | contig 35190 bp, 31 predicted proteins | sample 7446101 | NCBI WGS metagenome assembly JACCDO01 (sample SAMN15323440, study PRJNA562643) | freshwater metagenome | isolation source: river surface water | place: USA:Blue River Watershed | collected 2017-08-16 | reverse complement strand
TATTGGAGATCCCCTCTACATAACCTACTTCACCGACCCGCTCTAAATCTGACAATTGTAGCTTAATAGATTCCACGAAATCCATGATATTCATCGCGTCTTTGCATGTTTCATTCAAGAAAAAGTTGAGGTTAAAGGCCTTGTTATGGGAATTGATGGTATTTGTATTATTTGTAGTGTTATTGGTCGTATTGTAGGCGCCGCTTTCAATTACTTTCATCATTTGATTCTGTGTATCCATTATTAAATGTTTTAGATCGCCATTCTCTTTTAGAATTTCTTTGTTCTGCTGTAATACCATCATAACAATTTCTTTATTAAAAATAAAATCTTCAGGTTGCTTATTTGCATTACAAACCTTTTTGTGATTAAATAAGCTCTGCCGATGTTTATACTCTTTGCCACATTCACAAATAAAACTATTCTGCGCGGCATTTTCGGCATTTTCGGCATTTTTTGTGTCAGTATTTGTCAGTATTTTCATGCTATTCTGATGTTTACGTGTCAAAATATGTTTATTAAAATTGGACTGTTTGCTACAGTAAAAGTCACAATTGTGACAATAAAAATTTCCGGCATTTTTCTCTAAAGAAACGTCAGTCATTTGTAAGTATATAATACTGCAAGAAAAAATGCCTAAACCTTTTCTCTCAAAAAGTATTAAAAAATTACCGTCACAAATTGAAAATTATTTTTTCTGTGACCAGACCATAAATTTCAAATATGGTCACAAAACATGTATTTTGGGGAAAGTATTTTGGCAAAACGGGTTTTTGGACATTTTTTTTGTCCATTTTTGATTTTCCCAAAAAACTTTCCAGATAAAAAACAAGACCCTCTTCTACAGAGTGTAGCAACGCAATTCTCGCAATTTTCCACCCATTCCCTACATTATGTAGCATTTTCACCTTGAATAATCTGGCCCATCAACGGCAACCCCGCGGCACATCCAGGGCAGCCATGGGGCGCGTCTTCCCGCGCAAACCCACATAAAGGGTCCCACCAGCATGAAGCACACACCCTATGCGCCCTTGCACCATTTTTTCGCAAGCACCTTGCAGGTATAAGATAGCCCGCCTCCTCTAACAACTGATGACACATACTGCAACACGCCGACATTATAAGTTAGGTTAAATGTGATTAACTTATAATATTTAAGTCTTTACCGAGACTTCTCCATAAAACGATATAGAATGTATAACCCGACGCCGGCCAAACTGGCAAAATACACTTGATCCATTATATCGTTGGACATAACTGGAGCAGCATCTTGGGCAACACGCGTTTGAAACGACTCCTTGCATCTGGCCTGCGTAACGGGATTCAACCCTCCTGGAAACGAACACGGGTCCGTGTTTTGAATATCCGCCAGCGTAACATAATGGGTCTCCGACGAAGAGTTGTTGTTAACATCAATGGTCTGCATAGTTATTTCCTGGCACGGAGGAGTGGACCCTGACGCGAATGCTCTCAAAATTGCAAATGGGTTTAAAACGTTAAGGTTTCCCATCGCACCAGGGATTAATCCCTTAAATTCCGAAAAATTCACCCCCAAACCATTGGATATAAATGGAATATTGCCCTCGGGCACATTGTTCACATAAATATACCGGTCGGTTTGCTGACACGTAGATGGCTGATTTGGGTCCGTGCACTTATCTATTGCCGCGCACTTTGCACCCGTCTGCAGGAAAAATTTGTTGCCTAAAGGCCCGCCGGTTGCAGACGCCTGACTATTGCCTGATACTAACAACTCAACGTATTGGATGAGCCCATTGATATTGCGCGACATTTGTGGCAGAGTACCCGCATCGCTCATACCAATATCGCTCGGCGTCCGAATGTTTTTATAGTACGGATATGTAGGACCCAGGAGTTTTTCTTCAACCCCCTTCGCATCAGTTAATACATCTTGAAATATATTCGACATTATACTTAAAATATACAAATATATTTATTTTTCCTTTCAGTCGGTATATTTGTTAAGCCGGCATGGGCGCGTTTTCATCGTCATCCTCTGTAGTGCCAGATATATTGGGACTCGGCCCGGCAGTAAGTTGTGTAGCGTAATCCTTTTGCGCGGCGACTAAAGTATTTACCTGGCCCTGCAAGGTCACTACATTTCCGCTCAAATCTTGAAGCTGTTGTTGCATACCCTGAACGGAGTCCAATCGCTGCTTTATATATGCAATATTTCCGGCATTTTGTTGCGCTAAAATGAGTGCATTTGAAGGGTTGTTCATATCATATGGTTGATAGGTGGAATCGGTGGCATTATTCTCTAATCCTTCTACAATGTGGTTCGCTAAAACAATTTGATACCCGATTAATAGAATAAAAAACGCTATCAATATATTTATCACGGTCGGCATTAATATACAATAAGATTACTTTTTATTTTCTTCCATAATAATATAAATGTCAACAGCCGTTTACCCATTAGGTATGAAATCTATGCCTTCATCTGGATACAATCATAGAAGCACATATTTGAATAAACAATATATTACGTGGAAGGGAACTGGGGTAAATAGTAATCCGGTAGGAACGGCCCCCGGACATATTAGGCCTTTAACAAACAACGATTCTGGCAACGTGTTTCAAACTGGTTTCGGCTTGGCCCGCCCCATCAAGCATTTTAGAAAGGGTAGAGTTATTCCTCCGCAGCCGATAGCAAATTCTACGTCAAGGTCCAATGAAGAAACCGCGCAAATCAATTACAACATTAATCGCTACGTAAAGTCAAGCAAGGGCACATCTCTTGGTGGCGGATTCGGCGGCTCAGGATTGTTGAATGATATGCAGGATAAACCCGGCGCGTTTACGGTCAAATTGAACCCTCTGGGTGAGAAGGATGGTGTTTCTCAACTGAATGCTGATTGCCAAACTTGCGAAGGTGTAGGAATCGTAGCAGATTACTATCCTAACAAAACATTTTTGCAGGAAAATCCCGAAGAAACCACTACAAATTACCCCAAGTACGGGTTCTGCTGCAACGACGAGATTAAAGCCAAGCGCCGAGCTATTTACGCCAGTACAAATCTTAAAAAGAATTACTATACGACAACGAAACAGTACTTGCAAAATAGATGCAAGACTTACGACCAGAAGGCGTTCAATTTCTTGTCGGTCAGAACGAATTTGACGGCGGACGATTACCAGGCAAACCCCTACTACATACAAGTAAATCGTGCCGATAAGCCCGGAGGACCGCTTGCCCTCGCAAACACCTATCTTGCGAATTGTCAGCCAAATGCGCAGATCTACGACGCAACTGAGAACGCATTAATCGCACAAATGCTTGCTCTTATGGTAAATGCTGGAATAATCCCCCCGTCTACCGCAGCAACATTTGAGACCCTTGGCATCAATACGATTCAAGGATTCTGGGACTGGATAAATACCCTACCTGCTGGTCAAAAGGCGCCGGCTATTCAATTGTTTAATGATTTTATCAGAAACCCCTATTCGGGCATGCCTCTTGCTGGCCCATCCAACCAAACCGGATGTCAGCTCGTTGTGTACAAGCCCAACAATTATCAATACGCGAAACAGGGCGCGGTTGACAGTTCTACTCGCAATCTCAAGTTGAATGTCAATACCATTTCTACAAACGCGGCATCTATTCAGAATCACAACAATACAGGTCCTCTGCTTGTGAACGCGAATGAGCTTTATGCTGGCAATGACCCAAATGTGACTAATTTGCTAAAGAACAAGGCCCCAACATGCCATGCGCCGTTACCGCTCAATTTTAGACAGTCTGGACCGTTTCAGAACAAGAAGCGCTGCTACTACAAGCAGTTGCCGCAGTTCCAGGTACCAGCTGTTCAACCCAGCCCGTATCGCTACTATCCCGGTACAGTAACCAGTTCAAATCATTTCTCTCAATCCCCGAACACTTATAACACTCGCACACGTTCAGTGTAGTTATCTATATTTGAAATATTACCACGTATAAACATTTCAAATAGTTTAGTTTAGTTTAGTTGGCACAATTACACAACGGCACCACTTGTGATCTGTGGCAGCCGTTTATCAGGATCAACGTCGTTGTATTGAATTCTACCCTTTAGGTACGCAGAATAGAAAATGTTCTCCTCTGTATTTGCAACAGTATAGATGTCAATAAGTTTTGTAATTATGAACAGAATATTTGTTACGAATGTAGACGTTGTTTGTTTATCCAGGTAATAGTCTGATACCACAAATCCACTCAAAATTGCATTTGTCAAAAACAAGAATATTATGAAAAATCCACCGCGTTGATAACATTTATCTAAGTAAAGGATGCTCGCATGCTTCTCCTTTGGCAATAGCTCCAATGTCTTCCCAACTGAAACGTTATCGCTTGCAACATTGGCGCTAACCTCTAAATAATTGATAAGTATGTTCTCTCTTCTAACTTCAACGAAGTACAGTGCAAGAAAGCTCGCAAGTGTTATAAAGTTAATAACCACCCCAGCTGTGTATTTTTGGTTTTCAAGCACCAAATTTTCCTTTAAGTCGCATATATGATCTTCGCATTTTTGAGGGACAAATAATATAAGGCATGTAGATATCACCACACGGTATATTTCAAATGCAACGGTTGGTATTATGCCAACCTTCTGAGCAAAATCCTGAGTACGAATATACTGACAGCATCCTTCTTGTTTGGTGGATGGTTCGCTCTCCGAGGAACTAATTTGCAGGACGTTACTATCCGCTACAATATCATGAGACGATGACATTTTATATATATTCTGTATATAAAATATATTAGTGTGCGAAATATATTAGTGTGCGAAATATATCCCATCAAAAATCAGCTTCCTTACTGATGGGTAAAAAAATGTTCGTCTTTTCGGTGAACCGGTTACAGGGGATCTTGTACTTTTCACACCACGAAACCGATTTCTGAATACTGGCCTTTTTCATAACCTCAGTTCTTTCATCCTTATTCTTATTTTTCAACAAATTTATTACTAAATTTAAAGAATCCAACTGTTGTTGACCAATTATAATGTTCAAGTCGTTCAACTTTGTTGTAAAATAGTATGGAATTTCCTGCTCTACAATCGATGTAATAGATTTTCCATCTAATTTTTTAAGAAATACTGCCAATCTAAAATAGGCCAATTTCAACAATTTGTGTTTACTTTCGTTATACTGAAAATTCTTGCAAATGATATACCTGTCAAATGATGTAACATTGCTTGTATTTGGTTTCAAAACGTACGTTTTCTCAAATAAGGACGATAATGTAAACAATACGTCAACAACTGGTTTGTGAAAAACATGGTTGATTTTTATAATGCAGCACCCACGAACCGCCTGGTTTCGCAATATGACCATCATGCTTTCAATCAGCGAATACATATATGCATTTAAATTCGCGGTTTTCGTTTCCAGAAATAAAAAGTGAAACTTGCCATCTCCAATACACTTAATGGTGTCGTCGTTTATTTCGTCATAGTACTGAATCTCGTCGCTATAGCTTTCACGAAGCATTTCAAAACACTCAATTGTATCACTATGGTTACGAGTTACGTGGAGCGTTCTAATAGGTTCTGCTCTGTACGAATCCAGCACGTTTAAGGTCGTGACCACTTCAAGAAAATCATAGAACAAATTTGAACTCGGCTTCAGTTTACTAACAGAGTAATTAGACCCGGGCACCTTGGAAAAAATGTATTCATATGGGTTTACAAGCCGCGCGAGTTCGGCATGCATGTTGCACGACGGGTCATGTTCCTCTCTACAAATACCTGCAATCTTTTGATTTATATCCGCGTAATAATTATATAGGCTGTGCGATAGGTATAGAAGGGTATCATTGTCGCTGCTATCTCTTGGACATACTTCAATATTATTGTGAATTTTTGGTAATATATAATAACTCATAGGTTTATTATTATATAATAGGCAATTTATTTAAGTTCGTTATTCAATATTATACTTAAGCGTCTTCGTCTTCGTCGTCATCGTCATCGTCGCTTTCAATAACAAGAGCTTTTTTTGCTATCTTTACGCTTGGAGCCCTTTTCACTGCCTTCTTCTCCTTGGGTTCCTTCGCTTTTGATACCTTCGCCTTCGCTATAATCGGCGCATCATCAATTGCGTCTGTTGCTGCAACAAGCAGTAATTTTTTACTCAGCTTGCGAACCTTGGGTTTAATTGCAGCAACTTCCTCTACTGCAACCTCTTGGGCGTGTGTTGTCTCAACTGCGTTTCTTGATGCCGCAGTGTCAGCATATTCACCAAGTTCAAGTTCCACATCATCTACGTTAACCGTTCTAATCTTTTTATACACGAAATATCTGTTTAAGAATGAGATTTTCTTTTCATAACCGCTCATAGAGGATGCCTTCTCGTAGTCCTTTGCCTTGAATTTATTCTTGGCGATTTCATCCATCATATATAAGAATAATTCACTGAAAAGCCCAGACCCATCCGGTAGACCCATATCCTTGGCTTCATCACGGGACACCAATTCAAACCCGTAGGCACTCATCACACGGTTCAGATAGTCAAAGTTCACCAAGTATTCAGATACGGTTTGGTTAATCGATTCTTGGTACACATCAATTCTATAGCCAATGGAACTGGAGTTATCCTCAAATGTATCAGACCCATATCCGCGTGTAACCTCCCAAATCTTTTTACCGTCTTCAATAATTTTAACGCTGTCCCCGGGCGCGGTTTTACGAAGCTCATTGAATACCAATTTACCGTCGTAAGCGGTTCCAATGAAATATCCATTTTGCTTTGTGCATTCTGCAATATTTTTCATGAACCCTTTCAGTGTGTCCGGGTCCTCAAAGAAGTAATGAATCGCAAATTGGCAAGACGACACATTAAAGCCATCTACTCCCTTGCCGTATTGACGAGCGACTCCTTTGCCAATTTTGTCGGCATCCTTGGGACCGTGGCCAAATACAGCCGCAGTAATTTGTTTTGCGCGGTCATTCAACATGGCGCTCCCGTCTTTGATGTTGTAGGCACTGTTTCCGTTGACGAATAGCGCATAGGGCACATGCTTGTTGGTCTTTTTAGATTTCAAGAATCGCGCACAGGCTCCATCCAGACGATTTTCAAGATTATCCTTTGATATGTCAACACCGAACACAAATGACAACTTCGCATTGATCCACTTCGGCAAGTCGCCGGCTTTACCGCATGCAAAGTCAACCAATGTATCCCCCTGCTTGGATGCGCATACAATAAGCATTTTCTTAACGTATAGATTATGAAAGTTCTTCATGGCCTCCGTCTTAAATTTGCCGGCAGATGCGTTGTAATATACATCCTCGCTCACGCTAATATTCGGAATGTTTAATCCGGTAGATAACATGTACTCGTCAATTCTTCCGCTGGGGTGAATTGATTTCCAGTTTTCATTGCAAACCTTATATGCATTGCCGTATTCCTTCTCACCACGCCGCAACTTTGCGGTCTTATCGTGGCGGACTCTTAGCGGGATCCATCGCCAACCCTCTTCCTTATCAAGGTCGTATCTAAACTCCACAATGGTATTGTCTTCAAACACGTCATTTTCCTCGGAGAACATTTTCTTGCCGCCTGCACCATCCATACGTAACATTATGTTACACAATCCGGCGTTTGCATCGTATGGTTCCGTAGGATAAAATCGCATGGGGACGTAGTCGTTGTCCTGTCGGTCTTCAAACCGGGTGCCAGCCTCTGGCAGCTTATCGTCAATCACGTCTTGGCATGGATTGATGAACCCGTCCTTCGACTCTTTGAAGCCGCATCGCAATTCTATCATTTTATACTCTTGGTACTGAACCGCACTGGTTGTGTTTGTACCGTCTTCATATAACGGCTTGATTACGTCGTCGCCGTTGGGGTTTTTGACCGTGGTAATTAAGAAGTCAATCGTATTGTATTGCGGGGGCTTCCACTTGAAGGATTGTTCCCACGTTATCTTGGTCTTTGGGCCGGCTTTGCCGACCTCATCGGTTCCTACACCATAGTAGGCGTGCGTAAATATGAGTCCATCCGTTGTGTATTCAAAACGGCCTTCGCGCTCCTTTTGTAAAATCGTGTCGCATCCGTCAAATATGGTTTGCTTTTCGCTCATTGGAAAGAACTCCTTTACTGAGAATCGGATGGGCGAATTTTGGTCGCGGTCTTGACCCATTCGTGTTACCGGATTTTTCGCGTCGTATTTCACGTTTATGATGGATACCGCATTTAAATGTTGTTCAACATATTTCAGTATCTGGTATCGCGACTTATAAATGTCTTTTTCGCCGGGAGCCAACATGAACGTGTACGCTCGCACGTCCTGGTTTTTAATATAATAAATGTCAAATGCCGCATACAAGTTGATGAATTTCCCGTTTTTATCGTGCATAATCAATTCACCGTCTAATAGGGCATTAAAGCATTCCTGGTTTGCCGTCTTTGCGCCGGTAAATATAATATCCATATTTGTATTTATAAGGTAAATCTTGCCTTCGTTTGAAATAAACATGAGATGTCTGTCTCCGTCTGCCTTCTCTGTCACTACAAAGCCCTTGCGTATATTCACCTCGGTCGTGTTCTCGTCAAAGGGCGCAATATTTTTAAGCTGCAAAGTAATTGAGTTTGGACCAATGAAATTTTTACTGGAAATGAAGCGGTTTTGTTCATGTTCCTCCTTCCAGATCATTTTCATGTAAGAATCTATGACGGCCTTTTGCTCTGGGTAAGAAACCGGATAGTTTGTTCCCTGGAGACCACTGAGGACGTACTTGATTACCTTTCTTAACGAATCAACAATGATCTTGGGGTTATTAAACTTTGTCATGGGTCCAATCTTTTTGTTATTGATCTCAATTTCAATTTCAAACACCTCTGGATTATTGAAGATATTCGATTCTTCCAGCGTGTATACGCGGATCATAGGTCCTCGATTTTCGCGGCCGTATTTATCTGGCGACCGATTTCCAAACTTTGTTATGCTAATGTCAACAATGAACGGGTGGTCTGGGTGCTCAAAGGAAACGCGGTTAATAAAACGGAACTCCTTCTTTGATTTGCGCCAATTATCGATTATAAATGTTTTAAGACCCGCCTTTATTTTTTCCTCTGTTTGGTAGGCAACTCTAAAATTAAAATCATCAAAGTCGACCGGGTATATTTTTTCCTTGTTAATGAACCCGGGTTTCTTGTTTATAAAGTCAATGGAAACCGGATTAGAGTTGTAGAGCGATTTTAGGTCGTTTGTTTTACAAAATTCTTGAATAACATGCAACCCCTTAATCTCTGTTCTAATATCGGACAACTTAAATCTGCCGGTTGCGCTATCAAGAAACTCGCAATTTACGCGCAAGTAATACTCGCCATTGCTATCGCCGACCAAATTAAACCCGGATGATTTCAGCTTCTTGATTACATTGTCGTAGTCGTTGCGAGACAAACTTTTGACACCCTTTGTTCCAAACCTTACTTCCAATTCGTTGTTGAGAGCGGGATTGTAGCTATATGGGTTAATGTTGTAGTATTGCTTGATTAGATCGTCAAACCGTTCTTGGGGCGTCTTCCGCGTGTTGGTGATTTCCTTAATTTCCTCTTCGCTCACTTCACCCTCTTCGCGTCCTTCACGAAAGATTTCAGTGGGGGCCACCTGTGGCGACTGTGGCTGTTGCTGTTGCTGTGGCTGTGGCGGCGGTTCTGTAGGCGATTGTGGTTGGTTTTCTATATTAACAGGTTTTGGCGGCGTTTCTACTGGCGAACGCGGACGCATGTCCTTGCTGGATTCTGACGAATCAGGGTCTTTGCTGGGCGGCTTGGGATTAGGCTTAGATATAGACGAACTGGTATTGCTTTCGCGGGCTTTATGCTCCTTTGAAGCGCGCGGAAATACATCTCTTATTTCATCAATGCTTTTAACTAATGTATTTAAACCCGGCTCGCCCATCGACTCAAGTTTATCCTCTAAATTAGCGACTACCGATTTATTTGCAGAACTCATTGTTATATTATACAAAGACATATTTTTAAATTGTTGTTCATTTTTTTTTATATTTCACTCTAAAAATATTGAACGATTGATTCGTATAAATCATTCTTGCTTTTATTCTTTCCCGTTTCCTTATTGGTTATCGCGATATCCAGTTTGCCACATATATCAATGAGGTCCTGGAGTTTGTATGCCGATGCGGCCCGGATAGGTTTATCGACCACCTCTAATTTATAAAGGGTATTTCTAATGACATCAAGAACATCCGCGGTTGACAGTTCAAACCCATATTTTTTGTGATATTTGTTGGCCGGGGATTGTATTTCGCGCACAATATAAGTAACACCGGAGTCATTCATCAGCGACTCGTAATACGTCTTGTTACTAACATACACAACATTGATATTTTCAATTGCACAGAGAGAAAGGAATGTTTTTAGGTTAAGATTGTCGTCATTCGCTAAATTGCTCTCAAGATTGGTAATGGTGTCAAACTTGTACATTTTAACAATATCCTTATTTTTTCTGATTACCGAAACCAGGTCGATTTTTTGTTGTTTTGCCACAAGCGAATTCTTATTATTCAGCGTTTCATAACTGGTGTCGCCGTTTTTTAGAATATAGAAGCACCAAAAAAGGCTGTCTTGCTGTGCCGGAACAAATAGTGCGGGCTGGGGAGCAACCTTCTGAACTAAGCGGGGTTTTTCGGCCTTGACTTGCTGTGACTGAGACGATAATTTCATCTTTAGTAGTCTATCAACATGACCTTCGTCTAAAATATAATCTTGTAATTCATCTAATACATCATTATATGCTAACATATTTACTTGCCTGCTATTATTTTGTGATTATCTTTAATATCTTTTGAGAAATATGTATTTCGGTAGTCGTCCTTTTGCTTTTCAATAGAATTCAAGGTGATCTCTTGCGTGGTTACGTACTTGATATAGATTAATAGTTCATCCAGAATGTCCTTGCTGAGTTCTGTTAGATTAATATGCACCCCGTATTTATTTTCATTTAGAGTTACATCATTGTGTCTATTGAGTATTCTGAGGACCTCAATCTGGTTGAACTTGTTCATGTTCTCAATTGTTTCGCGGATATAGTTAAGCTCGCTAACTGAAAAATTATTTACGCTGTTTGTTGAAAGAATCGCCTCCATTTACTTGAATATAGGGCGTTGCTTTTAAACCTTTTTTCATTTCAAATAGCGTTATTGTGTAGTATAACGTGTGTTTTAAGGGCATATTTAGTTGGATATTGTCAGATAAATACAAATAAATATAAATTAATAAAATTTTAAAATGGTAATAAATATAATGGAGGATGGAATTGATCGCAGTATGATGGACGCGCACCAAGACTACGCATGTATGCTGCAGAATAAACGGATATTTGTGCACATATCGCAAGAAAAGTATATAATAACAGACGACGTAAAAAAGGCGCTGGAATTTTCAATAAAAAACAAATGTACAGTTAAAATTTATACAATGGATAAAACAACCGGGTGCTATAAATTGGACGATGAATGTTTACAAGGCTAAGGCTCAATAACAAGTCTCGGTTTAGCTTGTGGTTTTGGGCGTGGCACCTCCTTATCCCGGACAAGCTCGCCAATAATGGAAATATATTTATCATGTAGTTCAAAACGCTGACCAATAACCTTGACGTTCAGTTTGTCTCCCTCTTTAATTTCGTTAAACTGAGACGACGAATAATGGTGGTCCTTTGCGATGAATACAATAATCGGCGACGGCACTTCATTTGCACTTTCGCAGCGGATTCCGGCCTTTGTAATATTTTTAGCGACGCAGGGAATAAGCATACCTTCCACCGGGAAACAAACGTCGCACTCAAACACGGTTTCAAACATGATACAATTTCCGCGCTCAATAGTTCCGCTTGAATGTGTAATGATTTGCGCCGAATTCGGTTTAATGTACCCCTCTACAACACACTTGCCTTCAAAATTCGTTTTGATGTTTTCTTCAATATTTTCCTTTAAATTCTTACTGATAGCGGTAATCGGCAAGACGAATTTTCTTGTAAGTAAACACCTGGAGTAAACAGACTGCATTCTGTTATCTCTCCTTCGTTTTTGTTGAGCAGGCCTCGCGACGGGTTCCATTATACTCTATATACATATTATCTTTTAATTAATATTTCATTCAATTTTATTTCATTTATTTCCTTTTTATTCCCTTTATTTCCTTTATTTCCTTTTTCTTTCAACTATATTTACAAATTAAATATAGTTGTAAATATAGTTGAAATATTTCGACTCAAACCCACCATTTATACGAAAACAGTGTACAGTTTATGTATTAGCGCCATTTCGGGGGTAAGAAACCATTTCTTGCCGTCCTTTTGAATCGCATTGAAATACCTCAAAATAAACTCTTGAAGAACACACAGCTCAACATGACCAATTGCATCACTGATAACATTGCCATCTTCGTCCTTTTTCGCCCGCGTGTTTTCGGTAGTATACTTGGTCTCCCCAAGAATCTCATTCAACTTTTGAATTGTTTTGATTTTACCCGCCTCGTCACATCGCGCACCCGTGTCGCGCTTGGCCGTTATCACCTTTGTTTTAAATACCATGTAACTGTTATTTTTGCCATATCCAATGAAGCCGACAATCTTATTATAGTTTTCAACGTTGAACATTAAAAACTCCTTCATATTCTTTGACATGTTAATCTCGCGGTAATCCTCCGGCTCGGCTTCAACCCATGTGTTGCGTTCATTTAAGATCATGAGTGCGGGACGGGTTAACTTGTACATTGCATATGCTTTCGCGCTGCCAGTATCAACGCTATTTGTTTCAAAGTACATCTTCGCGTACCACTCAACCGTGTTTTCCGTTATATTGTCCAACGAATACAGGTAATTTAACAGCGACAATTTGTCGTCAAATAGCAGCAGGTCTATCATATGTGCAACCAAGAAGTTTGTAAATAGTTTATTCTTTTTCGCTTCTGGGTATTCGGCGTACATTTTTCTGATAACAACACCACTGTGTTTATACCAGTCGTCGTCGCCTCTTGGGACCTTCATTGACTTCTTGCTGTACTCAATGCTTTTATTGAAATTGATTTTCATTTCATCGACGATGCGCTCTCCTTCCGGGAAACTACCCATTCCCTCTTCTTCTTCGACAATAAGTTTCGCCATATTTCTCCTATCAATAACCGGTTTCGTAATGTTTTGTTTAATTTCAAAATTAATCATGCTATGTTTGTAGTCAATAGGAACCGACCTGTCAAATATAGACGCGTTTTTGTCTCGGAGCTCCACCGGCTGGAACAAATAGTATTCACCAATATTTACAAGGCGTCCATTTCTGCCATATTTATCCGTGATAAATTCATTCTCGTCGTCAATTAACTTCGTTAGTGCAGCATAAATTTGAATATACGGGTATTCCTTGGGGGTTCTGATTCTCCGAAGTAGCACGTCCTTCTTGTAAAAGAAACTCTCCTTCATTAACATGCGAATTCGCTGTAGAATCTTCTCAAAATTCATTACAATAAATGCCTCGCTGTACGTGTCCTCGTTTAAGTCTCCCTCTTCAATAGTTTTATCGGGGCGACAATCATAATTACACTCGGCCATGTAGTCGCATGCAGGAGAAAATGGAGCGTCGCCAACCTTAAAATCCTTCAAAACTAATCCGGTTGATAGTTCCTGGGTGATTGATTCCTTGAGGAATTTGCTCATCGTTTTCTGAGTAAAACCTGTCTGATTATGATTGATGATGCAATCAACCGCTGTTTCCTTTAAAACCCGCGTGACCTTGCCAATCTGAACAGCCTTGAATTCTGCCACACGATATACGTACAAATCAGCCGCTTCCTCCTTGTTGTCGCCCAAAATAGACCCATACATGAAAATTTCCACATTGCGCTTCTCGAATGGCAAGTCCTTGTGCGACAAGTTACGGACAGCGCGCCCAATAACCTGTTCTGCGCGGTTTGTGTTGTACCAGGGGTCTAAAATGTGCACTTGACGGATAAACTTCAAGTCTATACCCTCGGAGCCCGCCTTGGATATTAGTACAACCTTTACCTTATTTCCATCCTTGTTGTCTTCGTTGGTGAGCCCGTTGACTTCAAAGTTGTTATCAGGGGACAATCGTGAGTCTCCAGTAATCATCGCATAACGCGCAGGCTTAAAGTTCTTTTTATCAGCGGGCTTTTTCATTGTTCTAACGTCTACTACATCAGTTGGTTTGTTTTTAAAGAGCGGTTTTGCTCCTTGGTTTCCATATCGAGTAAATCCCATTTCCTCCAGCGCCAATGCCATCGGAACTAATCCGCTGTCAATATACTGCGAATAAATCAAAATGATTCCTTCGGAAACGGCGCCGGTTTCGGGGTTTACTATGTTATCCAGGATGCTTTTTATTTTTGCACTGTATGCGCCTATCGTATCGGCGGAGAAAATCCGACCATAATGTTCTAACGTGGATGCCTTGTATTCAAACTCACCCTTTGAAGGCTGCGATTTAGTATCTACAAAATTCATCATACGCTCCAACCCTTGTTTTCCAGTAAGCTGGTGCGGATCAATAGTAATATGGTCTTTGGCTGGGCTATCTTTAGTGGTTGGTGTGTTATCGCCGCCATTAATCTCTCTATCCGGTGATTCGGGTTCCTCTACCTCTTGTTCTTGTACATTTTCTTCCTTGCTCTCATCTACAGGTTGTTCTTCCTCCTCATCCTCATTAGATATAGACTCAGAAAAACTGGGCGCCAATTCTTCAGATAGCGCTTCAGCTGGCATCCGGTCTAACGCGGCCTTTAATCCACGAATCGGGTAAGAAATGATAAGGGACTCCAGCGGTACTTGTAACAATGTGTATCCGAATGACTCCATATTCTCAAAACTGGGTAGTTCCTTTACGATTCCGGTTCGCGTCGTTATTGAAAACTGTTTATTCCGCAACTGATGAATAATGTAGCGGTATGCACAGTATTGGCACTTTCCGCAGGTCTGGCATTCTGCCAACTTTACAAGATATAAACTCAAAATACGCTTCTTGTCTTCATGCTTGATTTTTTTAAGGTTCATCTGGTAAGAGGGGTATGGGATGGCCGGGAATGTGTGGTCCTTAGCAAATTCACTCGGATAAACTCTGTACGGAAAGGTGTATGGGTTTTCACCTCTAACAAACGAAACGTAGCCAGTTGCCTTCCGAATTAGCGTCTCCTCACCATTCTTTTTAAAATTACCATTCTTATCAAAAATGTCCTTAGTTTCAACTCGGCCTCTTCGGTCGTTTGTATTCATGAGGTTAAGCATCCACACAATCTCCTTGTAACTGTTGTACATGGGTGTCGCAGAGAGAAGCAAGAAACGCATGTTCTTTGCCGCTCGCACAAGTAACTCAAGATTGATCGCAACCTTTTTATTCGCATTATCGTCTGTTTTACGAATATTATGAACCTCGTCAATCACAATCAGTCTGTTGTCAAATTCGTTGCGGAGGCGCTTAATAATTCTACTATTCAGTTCAATCTTAACGTCCTTAAGCATTTGTATTTTCCGCTTTTCAGTAGTCCTTTTGGCGCGCTGCTTCTCCATCTCCTCATTATAGTTCATTGTTTTAATAATGTAGTTCGCGAATTGCACGTAACCAAGAAAGATGTAGTAGGTATTAATTATATTCTTTATTTGGCTCACGACCTTTTCTCTCGACATCCCCTTCATATTCATTGGGTTAATCTCCTGAAGTAGTTTGTTACCGGTGCACGCTCTAATATTCCACAGACCGTCTACCTCTTTTAGCTTTCTCTCGTCAAATAATTGCAGCTTAAAGTTGTCCTGCACATTTTCGGATGCAACAATTATGATTCGCTTTGTAATGCCCATCTGTTTCATATACTCTCGCATCTCTTCGCAAACCCCAATGGCACTGCACGTTTTACCTGTTCCTAATCCATGATAAAGCAATAAACTATTATAAGGTGTCTGAAAGGACATAAAGTTTTTCACAAATGCCTGATGAGGTTGCAATTCAAAGTCCGCATTTGCTAGAATGTCCGCCTGCTCCTTGATTGATGTCTGGAAGTCCGGACCCTCATACTTCGTGTCGTTAAACTCCTTCTTGGTTGCAATTTTGACATTAAAAAGGGTGTCGCTTAAGCTGGGATACAAGTACGGGTCTTCATCTGGGTGCTCATCAAGATAGTTTCGTTCTACCAGCTCTCGTTTGAGCAAAAACTTGTTGCATTCTGGAGTATAATAGTTTTCATCAGTGCAATTTAGTTTATCGTAGTCCGCTTCCAAGTCATCCGCTGGCATATCAGAGGCGTTTAATATACTGGAGTTGCTTGGTGGCTCTGACGAAGAAGACGCTATTAGAGGCTCTTCCTCTACCACAGAACCCTGTGGCGAATTTATAACGCCCTGGATTGAAGCGGAGTCATTACTTGAATCATCTATAGTTAGCCGTTTCGTTTTTTGTGGATTTTCTGTCATATTACTATATATTATGAATATAATCTATATTCTTGTAAAACTTTATTAATATTTGCAATTAATTGCTTTTTCTCTAAATTATATGGTCTTATTACTGATAAACAATCGTCAATTGTTTTCCATTCCAATTTACTTACCTCGGTTATTTGAAAATTATCCAAGTAATCTTCCATTTCGGCCATGTGAGCCAAGAAATATTTGTGTTTATATGACTTATAATTTGTCCCAATAAATATCTCTTCAAATGGCAATACGTTTTCCACGAGTGAAACGGCGCCTGCCGATATACCAGTCTCCTCTTCAAACTCTCTTAAGGCGCATTCCACGTCTCTTTCCTTAAAATTGCGACGTCCCTTTGGAAACTCCCATTCTGGTTCTGGCCAGCTGGTCGTACTTCTCTGCACAATATCGTTTAGGGTCACCATCTCGTTGTTAATATTAACCCCCTCTCTAATTAACTCTATTTTCTTTAACGATGCCATTTCTTCGTTTTTATATTGTCCGCTGTTCATTCCACCCCACATTGTTTTCCACAATTCGTCAAACGGTTTGGTTAAAATATTATTCTTTTCCTCGACCGACATTTCATTTACAATATTTTGGATCTGATAGATGTTATACGGCGAATACTTGCCGCGGATAAAGTCAATATAACCAAAACTATCCTTACGGCGTATCATTAAGAACTGTAGTCCATATTCACTGTGTCTAAATACTATGACGCCGTAGCTGATGATAGGCAGTTTACATTGATGAAACGAATGGCCTTGTTTACCACAGTTGTTACATGTGTTAGTATTTGTGCTGGTATTCATGTTCGTATGCATATTCGTATTCATATTCATGTTCATATTGATGTGCATGTTTGGATTCATATTTGTATGCATGTTTGGGTTCATTATTGTATTCATATTTGCGGGTTTATTCATATCAATATATCTATTATAATAACGGCATTATGTTTAAATGATATTTTCAGTATTATTTTACACGAATATAATATAATGTCCGGGAGTGGTTTGTTTAACTTAGGTTTGAACCAAAAACGTTTTGGTGGGAATAATAAAATAGCCGCAGTTTCGGTTAAATTAGGCTCTACTAAGGGGAGAGGCTCGTCTACACGCATGTTTAACTGGTGTGCCCAACATTCTCCAGCTCCATCGTTGTGCATTAGATCATTTACCAATTTCTCATAATAAATATCAAATAAATAGCAAATAAATTAACCAATAAACATATAGTTTAATATTCTATATTTTTATAGTGTAAAATATTAATGCCAGCGGTATATTTAGACCCGAAAGTATGGGGGCCTCATTATTGGTTTTTTTTACATACACTAGCAATGACGTATCCCCATCACCCAAATGCCGTAACCAAAAAGAAGTATTATGAATTTATTCAGAATCTACCACTGTTTCTCCCGGTGGAGGAGATCTCCGGCGAGTTTAGTAAACTGATTGACAAATATCCGGTTGCGCCATATTTGGATAATAGAGACTCCTTTGTTCGGTGGATGCACTTTATACACAATAAGATCAACGAAAAACTTGAGAAGCCGCAGCTATCACTTAACGACTTTTTCATAAAATACTATGATGAGTATAAGTCGCACGACGAGAAGCTTGGGCAATACTACAAGATTAGAGAGAGGGTAATTTATGCGGCAATAATTCTGGGGTTCTCCGGCGCGATATATTATTTATACGACAAGTAATTTTACGGGGCCTAATTTTAATATCATAGATATATATATTGTAAATATGAAAACAAATATGAACCTGAGAACCAATACGAAAACAAGAACCAATGCAAGAACAAAAACCAAACAGGGTGGGAAGGTATTAGCATCAGGTGGATTTGGGTGCGTATTTACTCCCGCGTTAAAATGCGAAGGAGCCGCGCACAGAGAAAAGGGCAAGGTGTCCAAGTTAATGACGGAGAGGCATGCTATATCCGAATACAAGGAGATTAACGTATTCAAGTCCAAATTAGACACTATCAAGAACTACGAGGACTACTATTTGCTGTATGATGCTACATTGTGTAAGCCAGCGCAGTTAACCGGAGGAGACCTTACCGCATTCGCCAAGAAATGCACAGCGCTGCCAAAAAAGAATATAACAAAGAGAAACATAAATGATAATCGGGATAAACTATTGATGTTAAACATGCCAAACGGTGGCGTACCCGTTGACGACTTTTTATACACAAGAGGTACCATTGAAAAAATGTCTCGCATAAATACCAGCCTGGTTAACTTGTTAAAGAACGGAATCGTCCCAATGAATAAAAAGCACATATATCATTGCGACATAAAGGATTCAAATATATTGGTCCAGGAGACGGACTCGGACCTGAAAACGCGACTAATTGATTGGGGGCTGTCAACCGAATATGTTCCCTTTAAGGATGCACCATTCCCGTCAACCTGGCGAAATAGACCACTGCAATTCAACGTGCCCTTTTCCGTGATTATTTTTTCCGACGATTTTATTGAGAAGTATACCGCATTTATTAAGGATGGCGGGACTCCGGATGAAGAGCAGTTGAAGCCATTTGTGGAGGGATTTATTGTTTCATGGATGAAGGAGAGGGGCGGCGGGCATTACAAGTTTATAAACGAGATCATGTACATGTTGTTTAGTGACGGCATAAAGGATGTCTCTGTGCGAGATATGCCGCATGTCATAGAAACACAAATAACCATGCCATATATTGTTGACTACATTGTTAACGTATTGGTCCATTTTACAGTATTTCGCAAGGATGGCACGCTGAACCTGCGCGAATATTTGGACAATGTGTTCATTGAAATTGTGGATATTTACGGATTTATTAGCGCATATTACCCGATGCTTGAAATATTGCATACGAACAATTCGTCTTTGAGTGAGGCTGAGCACGACATCTTTAAACAGCTGAAGTTTATATTTATTGAATATTTATACAAGCCCCGCCACGAACCGATAGAAATGCGCGCCTTGCTCGATGATCTGAAAATTTTAGGTGACAGAATTGCGATGAGTGCGACAGATAGAAAACGCGTGAGCCCTCGCTCGGATACGGCTTCCGGTCTAAAAACACGAAAAAGAAGGCTGCTGCGTAAGAACGGGGCCATGTCGTTTAAACAGCGTCCAAAATACAGGCGATTTAAAAACCCGGTTTTTCTGTCACCAAAATAAAATCTTGTAATATTGTATAACAATGAACACTGAATTCAGTAAACTGTGCACCCCGGCCAAGATTTATTTTGCGATCGCGGTGATTGCCTCCGTTGTTGCGCTATTTAGCGGAGTTAGAGTAATGGCGGTTGTTTTCAAGTTATTTTTCGCCTTCATCTGGACCTTCCTTTTAGGATGGTTGTGCCAGAAGGGATTTAAGGCTCTTTCGTGGTTTTTGGTCTTGTTGCCCTACATTCTCATTGCGTTGGCCATGTTTGGCATGTACAGAATGAGCCGTGGCCAGCAACAAATGATGCAGACTGTCAAATTGCAAGGTGCGTACGGTCAATAAATAGGTATACTTGCTTACTTGTATAAAACTACTTGTATAGTTATTGGTTTACTTGTGAATTGAACAGCATTATTATTTTATATTTTATATCAGTAAAATATAGATGAGACTTGAAATATTTGTATTGGGATTAACCGCATTTTTTGTATATAACGCATACATGGATGGCAAATACACAAAAATGTTGTTATCGTTCAAAAAGTACTACAAAATGATATTTTATGTTTGTTTAGGCGTCGGCATATACGTGCTATTAAAAAGAAACCCGAACCAGGGCAGAAGTATGCTACTATACGCAAACAACATGGTCAAATTTATGCCCATTGATAAGACCTCTATGGACATGTTGAGCCCGATTATAGATTTTACCTCCAAAAATGAGACGGATGACGAATGCTTTATGGAGTCGTTTAATGGAGTAAGGGCGCCCGGGTTTTGCGGGGAGAGAAAAATCACCAGTTCGGGGAAAACCGGGACAAAACGGTCGGTTAGCGAGACTAAGAAGAAGTATGTGGCCTCCAATCAGAACTGGAAATGCGGCAACTGTAAGTCCCAATTAGATCACACCTTTGAAATTGACCACAAAATACGATTAGAATATGGCGGCGGGAATGATGTGGAAAATTTAATTGCACTATGTCGTAATTGCCACGGAAGAAAGACCGCAAGCGAAAATATGTAGGACCCGTACTAAAATGACATGATAGAATTGTATATTTAGCATCTACACAATGATCCGCCAAAAAGTTATTACTATTATAACAATAATAAATTATTATAGTAATATAGTAAGTTATGAATGCTATAAAAACTGGAACTCCACCACTTCCAAATATTTCTGATGTCAAAACCCCCAGTTCGGTATATAGCCTACTGATTGTAGTTGTGCTCTTGATTATTATGTTGGTTTGGATATTGGCCGGCTGGAAAAATCCGATTTCATGGTTCTTTGGTACGTCCGGAGCTGCGCGCACAAATATTTTATATGTTGTGTTATTTGTTATGGGACTATTGGCGTTGGCTTTCATGCTGATGCCCGGTGTAAAGGAGATGGGCAACTTGTTTCGTCAACAAATGAAGGGCGCATTATACGTGATTTTATATACAATAGGTTTAATATTGGCCTTTAACGGGACCTCCACAGAGACGATAAACAAATATGCAAAATTGATCACGCCACTGGCAATCATGGCGACGATATTCGTGTTTTACAAGGGCTGGACGTCCAACGCCGAAGATGGGTTCAATGTGAACTACGAGAGAATTAAAACTATGATCTTGATGTTTTGCTTGTTCACGGTGTTTTGTGTCTTCTATACATATGACCCAGGAGGATATATGACAGAGTATTTTGGGTACTCGTTTTTACTAACCATTGTGCTAACAGCATTTGCTATTGCGTACTTGATCATTGTTCTAACCCTACCCGATACTGTCAAGCAGCCTGCTGTCGGCGACAAATCAAGCAATTTCCTACAAAACTTTGGCGGATTTGGTATGTACAACGCGATTGCATTCTTATTGTTTATTGTTGCGATGGCAATTGTAATTTCAACTTATCCGGGTGGATTTTTTACGGACAAAACTACTGCTGCAGGCGAAATTATACTTATACTTGCAATTTGCGTAATATGGGCGTCCATTACGGTTATTACACTGTTCCCAGAAACCCATACGGCGGTAGATGCTACCTCATCAAAGTACCAAGTAAATTACTGGAAACGCGCTCTATTGGGCCTTTTTAGTGTTGTTATATCAGGGCTTGTCATTGGCTGGATTGCCTACAATGTTCAACATTTGACCGGCAAGACTGGTATAGAACGGTTTATATTGAATATGCTGGTGATAACCGTTGTAATCGGTCTAATCTACAAAACTCTTTTTGTTAAGATACCCGGCGGAGCCCCCAAACAAAATTTGGTATTTTCGCTGCTAACAAATGTAATCTTTTATATTCCTTGTTTATTTAGTGAATTATTTGATTCTACCGAGAAGGGGTCGTTTTTGATGTTGATACTCGCGGTTGCGCTCTTGCTCTTGTATTTTAAGGGCCCGTCAGTGTTTAATACTGTGAATCTTCAGGGTGGAAAACAACTTGTCAATAAACCAGTAGGAACCGATTCGGTATATTCATTGGGCACATACCAGGATTTAAATGGCAGCGACAAATTTGATTACCAATACGCGATTTCGTGCTGGGTCTTCTTAGAGTCGGCTCCCCCGAATACCAACTCGTCTTATAACAAGTACACGTCTCTGTTAAATTTCGGCAAGAAACCAAACGTCCTTTATAATGGAGCGACAAATACGTTAATGGTGACTATGCATCAGAAGAATCTAAAGGATGTGACCAAAAATAAGTTGACGGATTTTGATGAAAATGGTAACAGGATCTTGTACAAAGGCTCAAACTTTCTCCTGCAAAAGTGGAACAATATCATCATCAACTACAGCGGCGGCATTTTAGATCTCTTTATAAACGGAGAACTTGTGAAGTCGGACGTTGGCGTCGTCCCGTATTATACGCTTGATAGTCTGACCATTGGCGAAGATAATGGCGTAAAGGGCGGCATATGCAACGTCGTTTATTTTAACCGCGCGATAACCACCACGAATATTTCGTACTTGTACGACATGGTGAAGGATAAAACCCCGCCGGTTCTGAATGATTCAAATGAAACCATCTTGGCGCAAAACGTGAATACAACGATTGCGTCCCTTGCGGCAGGCAGCTAAGCTAATAGTTCAACAAATATAATATCAATAACGGATATACTATACAACAGTATAATGAAATATGTGTGAGTATTTCATTATTTTAGGTAGAAAATATCTTCTTCTATATTATACAATGAGCGCCTTAAGCATCGTAGTTACAGTTGTCGTAATTGTGCTTATTTTTATGATTTTGAGATACTTCCTTGCAGACCCGTATACTATTCAAAATATGCAGGACGGAAAGGTTTCTTCCACCATCCCTGCGGCCGCTTTAGCCACAAATGGCAGCGATGTTCCATCGAGTAACTTTGCGTACTCGGTATGGTTCTACGTTAATAATTGGAACTACCGCTATGGGGAGCCAAAGGTAATATTTGGCAGAATGGGTGCGCTCAGTGGAGACGGGGCGGGATCTATAGATGGAGTTAACGGGTTGGACCCCTGTCCGGCCGTTGTGTTGGGCGCGGTTGAGAACAACGTTTCCATTTCTTTAGGCTGTTTCCCAGGAATAGATCAGCAGCCAACCACCCCCGGAGGTAAAACGGTTGTTCATACCTGCTCCGTGTCAAACGTACCTATCCAAAAGTGGGTTAATTTAGCCATCAGTGTTTACGGGCGATCAATGGATGTCTATCTTGACGGTAAATTGGTTAGAACATGCTTGCTACCCGGAATCGCAAATATTAACAATAATGCGGACGTTCTCGTTACCCCCAAGGGTGGGTTTGAAGGCTGGACATCCAAGTTGCAGTATTACCCCAACTCTATTAATCCCCAGGAGGCGTGGAATATATACACTCAGGGATATTCCAGCTGGTCCGGTATGTTTAGCGCTTACCAAATTAAACTATCTTTAGTGGAAAATGGAAATACTCAAAGTAGTATAACAATTTAATTTCTGCCGAATTTGTTTGTAATTTTTGGCGTATTTAATTGCCGGCGTAATTAATTTTCTTATTTATTTATTATATATAAATGAATAACGACAATACATATAATTCCATTTCAACAACACCCAGTGCTTTTGGAACCCGAGAATTCTTGGAATCAAATAGTTTAATAGCAAAGATCGCCTTTCTATTGCTGGTCGTATTTTTCTTTGTAATATTATTGCGAATTGGCGTTTCTATCATGGCCTACTTTTTCAAGCCAAATGAATCGCCTCGTTTGATAGATGGTATGGTTGATGCCTCACAAATGATTGTTTTTCCACAGGATCCCAAGAGCGCCGGCGCGGTCACCGTTTATAGGTCGGTGAATGCAACGGATGGAATTGAGTTCACATGGTCGGTGTGGATCTACATTAACAATCTAAATAATAACGCTCAGACGTATAAGCACATTTTTAGCAAGGGAAACAGTGCATTAAAGGACACCGGAATGGTTCATCCAAATAATGCGCCCGGATTGTACATTGCACCGAATACCAATACTCTTGTGGTTATGATGAACACATTTGATGTTATTAACGAGGAAATATTGGTCCCGGATATCCCGTTGAACAAGTGGGTGAATGTCATCATTAGATGCCAGAACACGACGTTGGATGTCTATGTCAACGGAACCATTGCGAGAAGCGTTGACTTGGTCGGAATACCAAAGCAAAATTACGGCGACGTGTTTGTAGCCATGAATGGCGGGTTTGACGGTTATGTATCCAATTTGTGGTACTATAACTATGCTTTAGGAACCGCTGCTATACAGAAAATAACTACAAATGGCCCAAATACGAAGATGGTTGGCACTAATGGCATGAATGATAAGATTTTTGACTATTTGTCGCTGCGGTGGTTTTTCTATGGAGCCGGAGAGCCAACTGGACATGAAGGAGGAATGTAAAAATAAATAGATTATTTATGGCAAATAAATAAATAACCTATATATAGATGTCCAATTCATACAATTATAACCCAATCCCACCGAGAGTATGGTCCAGAGTACAAGATAGATGCACGTATGTTGACAGTTCAAATAACGCTTATTATCAATCTGTGTTTATTCCGTTGCCTGCTATTCCTTTTACGCAACAGCCTATGCCTCTCGCAGAGGCAAACTACCAGAACAAGTTACTATATAAGGGGAACATTTTACAGTATAAGGGGAATAGTTCGCAATTGACGAAAAAGCAAAAGTATACGCAATTGGCAAAGGGTTTCGGTCCCAGTAGAACCAAGGTATTTGCCACTCAGACGCAAACATATACGAATCCGAATACGACCGGACTACAGCGCGTAAATTACACCACGTATCCGTTTCCGAATACCTTGGTCGGGAAACCCAATAATATTTCGGGGCCGTTTCAATATGCCGTCCCTAATCCAAATGGATGTCTTAACCCGGATGGGACTCCGAGCACTGCTTTGCAGGATGGAGGCAGTCTTGTTTGCGGGACACTTGCGAATCCTTGCACGAATGATTTGATCAAGGCCAACAATGGCTCGGCCGCAATTTGTAATCCTGCTTCAGCGTCGGATGTGCCCGGAACGTCGTTTTTGTGCTGGAATAGACGGGTTCAAACATGGTTTCCCCGACAGAGATACGTTATGCCAAATAGTGGAACCAAGTGGCCAGAGGGTTACAAAGGGCTTGTTAGCGCGGTTGTACCCGAACCCCCCATTTTAACATTATACTCTTATACAAGTACTACCGCGAGTATTTCTTGGGTAGATGCGAGTGGCGTATGTCTTCCTATATCAAGCTACCGCATTTATTTAAATGACAAGTTGTATACAACAGTTCCATATCCAATCCACTCGTACACTTTGTATAACTTATTGGCATGTGGCAGCACTATATATGTTACATCTGTACTTTCGGGAACAGAATCCGCACCCTCAAATGTAGTGGTTGTTCCATCAGCAGATCCTTTTGTGGCCTCGGGGACATACACATATACAGTTGACGCAAGCAACAATTATACCGTATTATTTACGTCTGCTGGTCAAATTACATTTGGTTCTCTTGCGAGCAATTTACAAGTTATACTGATTGGCGGCGGCGGTGGTGGAGCAGAGAATAATAATATTCAATATGGTGGAGGTGGTGGAGGTGGTGGTCAAGCGGTAATACCATTTAGTGCACCAAATTTTTCGTGCAAAACCTTTACAATAACGGAAATTGGAGGTGCCGGTAGCGGAGGTACACGCATTGTGACCCCTGGAACAAATGGCACACAAACATCCTTTGTAGATCCAAATTCTACAACGTATACCGTGTCAGGAGGTATAGGAGGACATCCTTTATCTGACCCGATTGGAACGGGAGGTACATACACAGGACCTCTTACAACATCGTATGGAGAAACTGTTTCTTTGTACGGTTCCGGTGGAAATGGAGGTATCGGACAAATAACCGGCGGCCCCACAAATGGCAGTAATAGTTATTTGAAAACAATATCATATTTTTTGATAAATAGTTATGCCTTGGGTGGCGGTGGCGGTGGAAGTGGAAATTCCGGTGGGGAGGGCGGTAGCTGTTTAAATAGTGGTAATGGGGTTGGAGGAGGTTGGAGTAACTCTAATAACTTGAACACACAGGACGCTCTTGGATATGGTGCAGGCGGTGGGGCGTATCATTCCTCTAATAATCCGCCACACAGAGGAGGAAATGGAACTCCTGGCGCATGCATATTCTATTTTCACGTTTCGTAAAATTATACATTATTCATAAACTATAAACTATCAACCATAAATTATAATCAAAAAGAAAAATTTGCTTATAATTTAAGCCCTTAGATTCGGGTTAATGCACAACTCTTGGCTCGGGAATATGTCTCCAGACATGCACTGGTCATTTACACCCACCTCTGCGCAAGTTCGGAACCCCCTATCTTCGCCCACAAAACACCAGCCAGCCTTTCCGGCGGAATGGACGGAGCTTGGGGCCTCATGAGCTTCATACTCGTCGTTTGCGCCACCTTGTTGCGTTTGTTGAGACGTGTTGAGCGCCCGATTGAGTGCGTTGTTTGCGGTAACATCTTGTTGCGGCATGGTTCCCTGCACAGATTGCTTTGGCAAACTGCTTGGTGCACCGTTTGGCGTAATTTCTTGGACAGCGGTTAGTCCGGTATCAAGAACATTGGCGGTCCCTCCTACAACGGCCTTGGCGCCTTCTGCTGCAACATTTACAGTCTGACCCGCAACAGTCGCAGTTGTGCCAAATATTTTCTCCATAAGGGGGGCAAAGAAGCTGGTAACATCCTGTGTGCCGCGCGCCAAATAGGCAAAAATATTGAATCCCAAAAATGCTAAAATGAGAATAATGATTAGCCATGTGCTGAAGGTGATGTTGGCGAGTCCGTCAAAAAATCCGCCTTCGTCTGTAGAACCATATGCGGCAATTGGCAGAGATGAGTCACTCGATTGTAAAATTGAATTTGATAAACTATTCGAATTATCCATTATAATAAAAATATATATATTAATTTTTTTATTATAACCCTTTTTATCATCATTATTTGAATGAGAGTAGATAGAGGAATTGGTTCATATCCCCTAAAATAGTATCGCGAATGTTAAACAAGTCGGTGTTAAGCATTTTCTTCATAGCCGCGTTGTCATTCAATGACACTAAATAACTCTTAAATTCTACAACTGCGCTCTTCAACTCCTCAATAGAATTTAAATCATTGAGACGTATAGTTTTGTCACTTGTTAACTGCGTTCTCATGCCGGTTTTTCCTAAAAGAATCTCAACGAAGCTATCCATGTTTAGGTTGAATTTCGTGTACAAGTCATCCGTTGCCTTGTGTGTAGGATAACTCGTGGTTTTCCAATGAAACAACTTTATTAGCAAAAGCATTTCAAGGAATCTAACCGTGATCTCCTTTTGAAACGCAGCCAAAGACATGTCTGTTCGCATTTTGCGCGTTCCCTTGCCCTTTCCACCCTTCCGTTTGAACGTCTTGTGCATTTATATTATTGGTAGATATTTTATAATTGTTCACGGGTCTTTCTCTCATTATATTCTCGGAATAAAGCTCTCACCAAATGTGTTCATCTTCTCCAATTTCTCAATCGTTTTATCCAGGTTAGACGACTTGACATCCTTAAATAAATAGTCCATACCCGGGGATTCTTCGTTCTTCTTAATTTGTTGGTAAATTAGGTTTGTCTTTTTAAGAATATTGCCGATCATTTCCTGCTGAGAGGGCCGTATAATTTCATCATTGCTTACAAGGTCTTCGCATAACAGTGAAATCGCAAAATACAGAATATTCCGCCTCTTTCTTTGACATCCCGGCCCATATTTCAGTGTGAATAGCGAGAATAGTGCGTTCATCATTTTTTTTATAAACTTGGTTCGCTTTGCAGATTCAGTCAAGAACAGGTCCCATATGATCCAAATGATGTCCTTCTGTGATTTAAGTGGCACCTGTTGAAAATTTCGCCGCTCACACGCGATTTTCTCCTTTTTTGACTTGCACATAGTTTCAAACTCCATTATCCATTCCAACCAATAGCATGCGTTCATAGTGTTTTTACACTCTTCCGAAAGATTGTATGCTATTTCATTGATTGCCGGAAACAATTCTTTGGGATCTTCGTCCAAAAGGATACCTTGGGCATATTTGCTGTTGGGGGCCTTGAATTTATCGCGCAGCTGTATCATATCAAAGTCTTCCTTTTTAATTTTGACTACATCAAAACTATGTTTGCGTTTTGCGTCACATAATATGCACATGATTTCGCAAAATAGCCTGCGGATTTTCTCATTATTTCTCATTCGCAGCTCATTATCCGAATAGCCATTATTCACGATTTCCTTGAAGTTGTTTATTCGTAGTTCCAAATAAATCGCAATTTTAGGGTTCCCTAAATGTATGTGTTTCGTGTAAAAGTACAGAATGATCTCCCACAGATCACCGTAATGACCCGCGCATATTAGTTCGGCGCTCCAATAGCATGCCGGCTCTATTTTAGAAGCGATTAGACTATTTAGCAGCTCCTTTTTCACGTCGGTTTTTTTGAATTTTGAAAATGATGTGCCTTTAAAATCACCGGCACCGCGTATGTCATTAATTTCTGAATCACTCATATATTTAGAATCTATACAAAAAAAATAACAACAATACATATAGATGAAACCACTAAACTCATTGACTAAATTCTATATAAAGTTATCTAATTTTGGAAAGGTGTTGTTCTTTACGGCGGCCCTTTTAATTATGGTGGTATTTTTTAAGGCATTGAAGCCGGTAAAGGAGGGCATGACGACGTCTGACAAGTTCTTATTTAAACAAGGGACTGCTGTATACGACGATTTTTATGCTGGCATTTACGATTATTTGGTTTTTAGCGGATTAAAGAACGATTTTGAGGTTGGCCAAATTATAAATAGTAGCGCGCCCACTGAGGCAAGCATTATTGCCGATATTGGTTGCGGAACGGGTCATCAAACTGCCGTTCTCAGCGCAAAGGGGTTAAAGGTTATCGGCGTTGATATTTCTCCCTCCATGATTAAACAGGCCAAGGAAAACTATCCTGACCTGAATTTCCAGGTGGGCAATGCAATGGATAACGGACTCTTTAAGATGAACTCGTTGACTCACATTGTTTGTTTGTATTTTACGATATACTATTTTAAGGACAAGCGACACTTCTTTGACAACTGCATGGACTGGTTAATGCCTGGAGGTACTCTAATTGTCCATATTGTTGACCGAGAGTCGTTTGACCCAATCTTGCCGCCGGGTAACCCACTCTACATTGTTTCGCCGCAAAAATATGCAAAGGAGCGAATTACTAAGACTAAGATCGTGTTCAACGACTTTGAATATGCTGCGAATTTTAATTTGGATAAGGGCAGCGACGTTGCCACATTTGATGAGAAATTTAAGTTTAATGATGGCAAGGTTCGCAAACAACAGCAGACGCTATACATGGAGGATGCGTCGGTCATTATTAATTCCGCTCAGGAATGCGGCTTCATTCTTCAAGGGAAGATAGACATGATAAAATGCGCCTATGAGCATCAATATTTGTATATCTTTACCAAACCATCTTAGATGATTTATGTATACCATCTATAATATGTATATGATTTATGATGTATATGATTTATGATGTATATGATTTATGTAATGCATAACTTATATAAAGATTTCTCTCTTATTCCGTATAAGAAAATATGGATTTTGCGATCGTATTAATGTCTATTCTTGCCCGCTTAAAGCACCGGAAAAAAGACGATTCTCTTTCTTTAGCGTGTTTTGAGTAAATCGGGTCGCTTATGAGATTAAAACCTGTGATTTTTATACGGCATAATTATATCATTATGGAGGGTATTGATTACGGAATTTTTAATACTTCAAGTACACCACAACGTGGGGCCGAGTCAATAGACTTCAATTTAGAAGTATTTATCGAGATTGCAAAGGGAAGCCATGTAAAATACGAATACGACAAGAAAAAGAAGGGGCTTGTGTGTGACCGAATATTGCGCACACCATTCAAGTACGGCTTTAACTATGGATTTATTCCAAATACTCTGAGCGAGGACGGCGACCCTCTTGACGTAGTAGTTATCATGGACGACGAACTAATCCCGGGGTGTTATATCTCATGCAAACTCGTGGGGGTATTAGAGACTAAGGATGACGCTGGCGTAGACCCCAAACTTATTATGGTACCCTCAACAAAGGTGGATCCAATGTATATATCCTGTAGAAATATATATGATATTAACCCCTCTATCCGCGACAAGATCCGGTACTTTTTCACTCATTACAAGGATTTGGAGGGCAAGAAGGTTGACGTGGGCGTGTTTAGAAACAAGGACGATGCGATTGCTATTTACAACCAAAGCGTCGCACGATTTGTTGATAAGGTAAATAGTTTGAGCGGCGTGACTATTCTTGCGGTAGCGCCCCCGGAAAATTAATGCAAGTCAAGTTAGTTGGTTAGTTGGTTAGTTATTTTACAAAAATTAAAACATACTAAATAATATGTTAGAATATTTATCTTACATATTATTTTTTACGACTATTACGATGATTGTTATTTACGCTTATATACGGGTAAAGTTTGGATTCTGGGCGGTGCAGCCGGTATTCCATGTCTACGATATTGGCTATATGTTGAAGGCGCCAGGCATTATAGACGACTATTTGCCCGAGAAAAACAAATACACGAACTTCAAGAATATAGATACGATTGTGTTCTCGGAACTTACGTCCTTGCAGACGCAGCGGTTTGTGGCCCTGATTCGGCAACACTATCTTCAGAATAAAGACAACATCTTCTCTCCCCAGTCTGAAAACATCGTTCCCTATTTGAGCGGTCATAACGCGAAAACGTTTGTATCCCTTTATACAGAGGACCATCATATGATGGACTTAAAAAAAGGCACTGTGGTGACGGAGGGTCGGGTTATTGGCGCAATGACATCCAGACCCGTTTACGTGTCAATTAATAATGGAGACGCAGACGCAAAATTTACTGCATATTATGTTGACTATTTGTGCGTTGATAAGGCGCACCGAAAAAAGGGTGTTGCGCCGCAGCTCATACAAACGCATCACTATAACCAGCGGCGCATCAATAAAAATATTGTAGTTTCACTGTTTAAGAGAGAAGATGAGTTGACCGGGATTGTCCCTCTGTGCGTATATTCAACTTATGGGTTCCGTGTGGATGCCTGGACGAAACCGGCTGAGCTTATGTCGGCATATAAATTAGTGGAGGTTAATGCCCAAAATTTTCATCTTTTGTTCAATTTTATGGTTACACATAGTAAAAAGTTTGACATCATTATCAATACGGAGACTACAAATATTATTGAATTAATTAAAACCAAGAATATTTTTATTTATATCATAATCGCAGACGACAATATCGTTGCCGCCTATTTCTTTAGAAAATCGTGTGTTGAGGTTGAAAAGGGGATGGAAGTGCTTAGCTGCTTTGCGTCTATATCAAACACAGATGACAATATATTTATACAGGGGTTCAAGATAAGTTTTTGGAAAATAGCCGCTGAAAACTATTTCGGGTTTGCGGCAATCGAGGACATTTCAGATAACAACATTATAATAGAAAATATTATGCTTAAAACTCGCCCGCTGATCGTTAGCCCAACCGCCTATTTTTTTTATAATTTTGGATATCCCACATTTAAAGCAAATAAGGTGCTTATTATTAATTAATCGTATATACATCTATCTATTTGTTATATATTTGTTATATATTTGTTATATATTTACTTACTTGGCACTACCAACGCTTTCTACGTCACTATCACTATCGCTTTTCTCGGTCTCTTCGCCTCTCGCTTTTTTGTCAGCGGTACATTCCTCGCAGAACTTGCCCAATTCAATGTAACGGCGTCTTTGCTCCTTGCTCAAAGTCTTGCACTTGCGCATCAATGTGTTTGTCAGGTTGAGATTCTTTATGTCATTCTTCAAATCCTGTGGTGGGATAAAAACTTGGGGGCCATCATCCATCAAGAAGATCTGGTTTCTCTTATTGTAAAACAAGATGGGGTTATCCTCTGCATCCATTTCAATAACTCCGCAGGTGCAGTAATCAATGTGCACTACTTCGTCACCCTTCTTACATCTGTTATCAAGAACATCTACGTCGTTGATGTATTCTTCAAAAAAGTCCTGCGCTTGCTCTCTGCTCTCAAACATGAAGATCTTGGGAGGGTTAATTGTAATAGATGTCAGTCTTGTTCTTGTTGCCGCATCTTCGTAATATGGGAAGTCGTAACATCCCTCGTGCTTGTTGTGAATAATGACGCATTTTACCATACTTTGTTACATTACCATAGCGTATTTGGTTTAAGTGGTTTATATATATATTTATTTATGCAACATATATATTGGTATATTTGATATATTTGGTATATTTGGTATATTTGGCCTATCGGACATATTTTCCTGCTCTGACAAAGGTGTCTGCAATAAAAATAATGAAAATACCGAGGAAGGAGTACAGGACAACCTCCTCCGTGACGTTGTTGGTTCTCTCGTCCTGTTGGTCTTCCAAGAGAGAAATCATATAGTTCAACTTTTGCAACAAGACGTCCTGACTTGGCGCCTCCACCGGCATCGTATAATTAGCCGTATTGTAATAGGGGCGATTGGTCACGGATTTTTCGGGGACGTATCCTGGGATGGTGCGCTTATAATACTCGTCATTCGTTTTTTCATTACCATAATTGCTGTAGTCGTTCAAGTCCAAATTATCACTTCCCTCATAACTCGGCTGTGGTGCACGCCCTAATGCTCTAAACATATCGTCGCTGTTTGTCGACATATTCATCATTTGCTCCTTTTGAGGGAGGGGCTGGGTCTTCTGAACTCCAACAGATTGGGTCTGCGGTGGTAGCTTGTACCCGGACCCATCGTCGTCGTCGTCGTCCGTATTATGAATCTGGCTCAAGACGGAGTTCACCTTGTTCTTGTCAATATTCTCTTTAGGGTAGATTTTTTGTGTTCTACTATGCGTACGCCGTTTTTTATTTATTGGACTATTATCCTGATCATTATTAAGTGATTCGTCATTATTGTCATTAAATGGAGCTGCGAACATTGCTAAAGACATTCCTATTAAAAATTTAGATAATAATTTGAAAAACCGACTGAAATTATAATGAAAAAAAATTATATAGGAATATTAATATGGACTCTAAGTTGCTTAGTAAAACGAACATGGGAGGCGTGGCTACCATAATTCTTGTTATTCTGATGTGCCAGGCAAGATTCTTTAATTTCTTAGTTGGCACTACTTTAGGAAGAGCTGTGCTTGTGTTCCTTGTTTTAGGAATTACGTGCGCACATCATATTCTTGGCGTAATTGCAGTGTTGGCGATTATTGTGATATATAACCAAAGTAACGTGGATTACATGGAAGGTTTTACTAAAGGAACTGTGGATGACAAATCAATGACCGACGACAAGTTGCCAAAGAAAATGGGCACTGCGGTTGTAAAGCCTGCGACCATGCCTGTTGATGACAGCAAGAAACCAAGTGATGACAGCAAGAAATCAGCGGATGATTCTAAACCAAAGGATGATACTAAATCAAAGGATGATTCTAAACCTGTTGCCCGCGAGGGTTTTAACCTAATTGACCGCGAGAGAGTCATGCAAAAGGGCAAACGCGCAAGCGATCTTATTGGCGTGGCTGATACCCGCAAGCAATCAGATGATGCAGTGGAACCCAACGACCCATCTTGTTTTGCAGATCAGGCGGCACAGTTCTAAACATGCTTATTGAAATCCTTTTTGGAGCGTGTAATTTTATAGTGTGTAATTTTATAGTGTATAATTATATATGAGGCATTTAATATATAATTGTTTCTTGTTTTTACTGGTAATCCTTTTTGCTTATGGTAACTCCCTACATAATGTAGACGGGTTTACGCCAGGAGTGCGCGCATTTTATAGACCGATTGTTAGACAAACGCGTATGGTTGGAGAAGGGTTCTATAATAAAACGTCCACGAATATTTCCAATCTTTTTAGAAAGTTCGGAATACTATAAAAATATAATAACATGTTATTTTAGTACAATGAATCCTCCACCACAACAACAACCTGCTGGTGCTCAACCTAATTTATTACCAGAACAGTTGGGCGGCAAGCCGACCATATTTACACCCTTGTTAAACGGCGCTTCGTATATTAATCATCATGTCATGTATTTAAACAACAGCAAGTTTTTTGCAGGAGTTATTATGATTCTGCTTAACATTGGCTCCAAATTTATTACCATTCAATTTAGCAAATCAACCGAGGAATATATGAAATATTCTGTAAGCAAGCAGATCTTAATATTCGCCATGGCCTGGATGGGTACGCGTGATATTTATGCGGCGCTCGGTCTCACTGCGGTATTTACTATATTATCGGACTTTTTATTCAACGAGGAGAGCTCATTGTGCATTGTTCCTCATCAATACAGGTTACTGCACAAACTAATTGACACAGGTGGAGACGGAACCGTGTCTGATCAAGAATACGCTGCAGCAGTTGCGCTGTTGGAAAAGGCGAATCGAGAGAATCGCGCAAAGGCGCAAAAACAAGCCTACGCTAAATTTGACTTTTATAAGTACGACTATAGTCAGTAAAAGGGTGGGTGATAATATTCATATTATTATGATGAAATAACATAATAATATACTTTGATACTTTTATAGGCGCTTTCTTGTCATGCGTCTGGCCTCAGTGCGCCTGCCTCGTTTTCTGGTTTCTCTCTTATTCGCATGTCGTCTTCTCGTTATTGCATGCTTGTGTGTAGATCTTCCGCCTTTTCTGGTTTCTCTCCCCTTGTTATTGTCAAACAGTTCTGGCCTTGAATAACTGTATTCTGGCATTATGCTCGGTGGGGCAATTCCCGCCATCTTTGACATAATTTGTGATATTTTGAAGCGTCTTGCTGCGCACTTTAAACTCCGCAACTTACTCGGCGGAGGATTGGTACCCGGGTATAAATACATATAAATAGTGATATAATACGCGAGGGAGGATTCAGAGTCCCGCTTGATCAAATCGCGCATGTCTCGTC
>JACCDO011297489.1_pt1 | contig 35213 bp, 24 predicted proteins | sample 7446101 | NCBI WGS metagenome assembly JACCDO01 (sample SAMN15323440, study PRJNA562643) | freshwater metagenome | isolation source: river surface water | place: USA:Blue River Watershed | collected 2017-08-16 | reverse complement strand
TTTTGGGCGAATTCTTTGCGTTCTTCGGTATCGAGGAAGATGTAGTCAGCCCAGAGTTCAACATTGCTGAGTGAGGCAGTTGATGAAACACCAGCATCGAGGAGGTTGCTGAGGGCTTCTAATTCAATCCAGAGTTCGACTTCGTGGTATTGGAGGGCAATGAGTGGGAGAGCGAGGCCTGGGTTGCGGCAGAATGAGAAGAGGAGTGGGACGTTAACTGTGACGAGTGATTCACCGCTAACAGCGCCATCAACACCTTTAGCACCAACGAGTTTGTCGAGGAGTTGTTTCATGTCAGTGTTGTGTGTGAGTTCAGTCCAGAGGTGCATCCAGGTTGAGTAGTGTTTGTCGATTTGTTGACCACCAACACGGAGTTCGACTGATTTAAGGAGGGCGAAACCAACACGGTTGACGTAGTCATTTGAGTCGGTGTCACCAGTAATTGCTGGGAGTGTGGCGTTAACATAGCAGCGGTGGAGTAAATCACCGTTACGTGAAATGCGGCATGTAACACGGTTGTTGAAGTTGGGGGTTCCGCTAAGGGTTTGTGACATTGATTCCATAGCGAAGTTGGTGTGGCGGCGGTAAACAGCCTTCCAGAAAGTGATAGTGGGATCAGCAGTGAGGTAAACGTCTTGGGCGCCATAGGCGACGAGTTGCATTAAAGCACCAGCCATATTATATACTATACTAAAGAAAATAATTTTCAAAAAAAACTAATTTTATATATAAAATTTAAATTTTCTAGATATTTTTTTAAATTTTTTTAAAGATTAAAAATACTATATATTTTTATACTTAAAATTAAAATTTTTTTATTAAATAATTTTTTTCAAAAATATTTAATTCGTTTATTTATATTATACATTTCATAAATTATTTAAAGTATATAATGTAATTTTATATAATAATGTCCAACTTTAGGATAAAAAATACAGCTAAAACACAACATAACATGAAAGACTCTAATACTTTAGAAATTAAGCACAGGCAAAAAGTAAAGCAATTAGAAACTAAGAAAAAACTATCTGAAAAGACATTATTATTATTAAATAAAGTAAATGAAGATTTACTAAAAATTGATAAAAATAAAGAAATCACTGGGGTTTTTGATTTAGAAAAAAGGGCGGAATTATTAAATCAAAAGAAAAAATTAGAGGAAGAATTAGATCATAATGAGCATAATATGGAAGAAATTAATTATTATGATATGACTGGTGATTTATTAACTGAGTATTATAATATTAGGGATACAAAGCAAACAACTGAAATTAAAAATATATTAGAATATTTGAAACCTAATTCTAATAAAAATGAAAATGTAGGAAGGATGGGTAAAACAGGTAAAACTGGTAATACAAAAGCTTTATTATTTGACAAATATTGTCAAAGAATAGAAGGTGTTAGAGTAAATAAGGACGATGGAACAAATAGGATTAAATATTGCAATGAATGTGCAGTTGAGAAAACATTAGTTGTAGAAGAATCTTCTTATATATGTCCAGATTGTGGAGATATGGAATTTGTTATTATAGATGAAGACAAACAAATAAAGGAATATTCACCTTATAGAAGAATTAATCATTTCAAAGAATGGTTAAATCAAATACAAGCAAAAGAAATAACTGAAATAGACGATGATGTATTTCAATATATTGAAGCAGAATTAAATAAATATAAAAATATAGATTATTCTACAATTAGTCGAGATAAAATGCAAGATATCTTAAAAAAATTAGGATATAATAAATTATACGAACATATTCCTTTTATATTAAACAAATTAATTGGACTAGACCCTCCTAAAATAGATAAAGATACTGAAGATACTTTTATAGATATGTTTACTAAAATCCAAGAACCTTGGGAAATTCACAAGCCGAAAGGCCGGAAAAATTTTTTATCATATCCATATATTTTGTATAAATTTAGTGAATTACTAGAAAGGGATGATTTATTAAATTATTTCCCAATGCTTCAACCACAAAAATTAATGGAACAAGATTTAATTTGGCAAAAATTTTGTAAACATTTAAAATGGGAATTCTATCCAACAATATAATAAATATAATATATAATATATTATATGACTTTTAGAAGTTTATTAACAGAAATAGCTTTAATTAATTCAATTATAGAAAATTTGAGAGAAAGGGTTAATGCTAATAATGTACGTATACTTAATTCTCATATTAATATGGCTTTGCGTTACTATAATAGATTAAATAGAGCAGAAAGAGAATCAATGGAACCTTTTATACCAAGTGAAATTTTACATTTATTATTTGAAACCACTAGAGATGGAATACCTTATCATTTAATATTACAACCCAGAAGAACTATATCAAGAGAATTAAGCGAAAGAATAGTTGAAAATATGTTACCTACTTCTATGCGTGAACCTGCTCCACAACCTACTGCTTTAGATTTAAGAAATGCTAGACGTATAGCACAAGTTGAAAATGACCGTCGTGTTGCTAATATGGATATTAATGATATACAAGGTCGTGCACGTGTTATTGCTAGACCATTAAATAGAAGAAGAGAAATAGATGTAAATATACCACAAGAATTATCATCAAATGATAGTTTAGTACCAGATTTGTTAACATTGTTAGATATACCACCTACATCTACTTTTAGAGATGCACCTGTTGTACCTGAATTTACTGGAACTACAGATATTTATCGTGGTCCAGGAGTAACACGGGTTTCACAATTTGCTATAAGTTCTGCTGATCAAACTGTACCAGAAATGATGGATATAAGTGCATTCCAGGAGGTACCTGTAATATCTACTCCTACTGTTCCATACGGTAACGATATAGTATTAACAAATCATAATACTAATATAAATACTTTATTAAATAGATTAAGATGTCAAGTAAGTAATTGCCCACATCAAATTCAATATGTATTAAATTGCGGTCATTGTTTTTGTTTATCATGTATAAGAGATATATCAAGTAGAGAACTTGCAATTAGGGTATGTCCTATTTGTAGAATACCTATAAATGCAATAACAAGATTAAATATAAATAGTCATCATCATAATGATAATCATAATGATAATAATCATAATGATAGTAATAAATATTTAAAATATAAAAAAAAATATTTACAACTTAAAAAAGAAAATAAATTATAATTATTAACATTTTATAAAATAAGTATAATTTGATTTAAAAAGATTAATTATATAAATAATATATATGAGCACATCTACCTATCAACGCAAACTAATCACTGGTATTCCAAAAGGCCAAAACTGGGGTTGTTTTTCATTTCTCCGTTCCAAGGATGAAAATGATAAAATTACTGTAGTTGGTATTCGTCTTGCCGGTGTTTATATGACTCTAGAAGAAGCCCAAACCCGTGCCAAAGAAGTTCAACAAGAAGATAATCGTTTTCATGTATTTGTAGGTGAAATTAATGGTGACTTTTTACCATTTGACCCTGCACCAAACTCAGCTGCTGCAGGTGATTCTGAATATGCAAATGATCAACTTAATGCCATTATGAAAGGTCATGAAGAAAGTCAAAAGAATGCTAAATTATTCCACGAACTTAGAAAGACAGAAAAGATGATTTCTAATATTAGTGAGAACTTAGAAGCTCAGCATAAGAACAAAGAAGAATTAACAACTAAGCTTAGTAAAGTCAAGACAACAGATGAAGCTAAAACTATTACAAACTGCTTAGATAGTATTGATAGTCAAATTAGCAAATTAGAACAACGTTTGAAAGATTGTATTGAGAATGAAAATAAGCTTAAAGAACAAACAATGGGAATGGAACGCCCTAAGGAAAATTAAATTAAATTAAATTAAATTAAATTAAATTTATATATAATATATATATATATTATATATAATGAATCTTGATTCACAGTATGAATATAAATATTTAAAATATAAAACTAAATATTTAGAATTAAAAAAAATCTATGATGAACTTAATGGGGGTAATCCAGAAGTAACATGTGTTACTCCAATACCAAATCCATCTCTTCATATAAAAGACGATAATGTATATTTTACTTTTACTTTAAAAGATAAACCATATAAAGATTTATGGTATAATAAGTTAAGATTTATAGTATGCTCAAATTCAAAATTACTAGAAGCGCCAGACAATACTTTAGTAAATGAAAGTAATATTAAAATTACTAAAATTATTACACCAGGTGCCGGTGCTTATGGACTAGATCAAACTAGTTATGAAATTATATTTCCAAAAGAATTTAAAATTAAAACAGAATTAGGTAAAGAGAAATATACAGGTAAAGAAATTGAAGTATGTAGTAGAAAATCATGTAATATGGAAGAAGAAACAATATATGTATGGGAATATCGTAAAGGAAAAGATGATACCTGGAAAAAAACTGATATTAATAATAAAAAATTCACATTTATACAAAATGTCCATAAAGTTTTTTATTCATGTAAAATGAATGATGTATAAAATTAATCTTTATAACATTAATGAACTTTTTCTACAACTAAATTACTTGCTTTCTTTTTTCTAGATAAAAACATAGTGGGGTCAAATACCTCTATTTTTTTATTCCAATTGTTATCATATTTTTTATCATGATATTTTTTATAATGTTTTGAACCAATAGTAAAGTTAGGTGTTTCTTTGGCTCTATACCAAAAAACTTTTTCAGTTATATCTTTACTATGAATACGATTATTAATAACCATACAACCATAATTTTCAGTTAAATCTAAAAATACTTGTGAAAAAGTATTAAAATCTGGAAACATACCAGCGTAATGTTCATATAAACGTTTTCTATTATTAATGAAATCTTCTGCTAATAGAAAAATAAAGTCAAAGTTACTTCTCATTTCAGGTGGAATACCTAAGGAAAATTGCATAGTAAGTATAAATGACATTTTATAATGACGACCATTGAAAAATAATTCAGCAATTTGTGGTTCTTTTACCCAAGCACCTTTACTACTCATACAATCATCCATAATTAATATTAAACGTCCATCCTTTTCTTTCTTACCTTCTTTTTTCCTTTTTTGATTATCCATTTCAATTTGTTCTTGACGTTGGTAAATTTTATCTAAAATGCTGCTACTATAATCATCATATATGTATAAATCAGGAATAAATTCAGTATAGAATTTATTTAGTTTTTCAGTTTTACTAATCGCAATTGCTGTTGGAATATCTCTCATATGAAATAATAATTCTTTTGTTAAATAACTTTTACCAGATGCACGTTTTGCTATCATAGCAATTGTTACGAAATTAGGCATACTTTTAATATCAAATTTTCTTATAATAAGACTATTACTACCGTATCTAATATTTCTAGCTGTCATATAATAATCTTTAGATTTAATTTAGATAATAATAACATTTTAATCGTTATTAAAAGTTCGGTATTGACATAAATACTTTAATTTTTTTGTTCATTTCACTAGATGTTGCGTCTATATTTTTATCACAAGAAAAATACAAAATTAATAATAAACAGATTATTATAATAGGTATTTTAGTTCTATTAAAAATTCTTTTATATACAGGATCATCTTTATCATTTTTAATTTCTGGATATTGAATCCATATAATTATAATTATACTTATTATTATTATAACCATAGGTTGAATCATTATATTATAATATATTATATAATATATTATATAATCTATTATATAATATATTATAATGCTTAGAAATCGTATATTAAAATTTTTATTAATTGGCTTCCTTACATTTTTACTTATACGTTATATTCCAGAACATGCACTAGATGATTATGAAATTATAGCAGTTTCAATGTGTGTGTCAATTGGTTACTCTATAATGGATAAAATGTTACCTTCATATAAAAATGAATGATTCTATATATTTAGATAATTATTAAAAAATTTATCTCTTGTTTTTTTATCATTTTTTTCATTAGTATTTATACTATTATTAGCTTTGATATCACTATTTGAATAAACATCTTGGTAATTATCTGCTTCTTGATTTTGATGAACTGTTTCTGTGTCCAATTCTTTTAATATTTTATTTTTCATTTCACTATTTTCTTCTTGACGTGCAGATGCTGTATTTTGTGAATTTCTTCTAGAATCTTGAATAACTCTTTTAATAGTTGATGAAGAATTGTGATTAGAACGATGATGATTAGAATGATGATTTGAATGATGATTTGAATGATTATCATTATGATTATTCTCATTGGTATGATTATTTACTGTAAAATGATTTTCATTTGATTCTGTAAAAACATTATTTTTCTTCATTATATCTAATATTTGTTCATTTATATTTCCTCCGGATTGATTATCTAATTCTAATTTATTAATAGATAGATTATCATTATGTTTATCATTTTGATTATCATTCTGGTTATCATTATGATTATCCATTGGTTCTTCTACATTATTTCCACCTATTTGTTGTTCAGGTGTATTTAAATTTTCAATGACATTTTCTAATAATAATTCCATATCAAATAATTCTTTTGTTTCCATTTCATTGGAATTTAAAATAGGAACTCCTAATTTATCGCATATAAATTGAATAGGTAATAATTCTCTCAATGTTGTTTCAATGGAATTATTTATTTTATTTATAATTTCATAATAATTCTTTTTTTGTTCAAATTGAGTATAATTATGATAAAATAAAAATGGGTCTAAATAAAAACATCTGGCACATTCAATATATACTTTATGTACAAATAAACTAAATTTAATATTATATTTTTGAATTTCTTCGGATGATAATCCACATAATGATAAACTTAATGAATATAAAGTTTGTAATAATTGTGGGAAATATGTATATTGTTTTGCTGTTTTCATATGTATTCTCTGAACTTCCCTATTTAATGTATCAAATTCCCAATTTGGGATTCTTTTTAATAATGATTGAAATACAGCTAATACTTTATTTTTATCTTCTGTTGCATTTTTCGCGTCATTATACAATTGTTGTAATCCTTCTAAAAGAATAGGAGTTAATATGTTATTAACTCTTAATAATAAATCCTTTTTTAATTCTTTTTTTAATTCTAAATTTAATTGTAAATTTATACTAGTATTCATTTTATAATAAATACTAGAAAAAAATATTTTTATTTGAACAAATTATTAAAATATTTTATTTACTATTTAATTTGTTTGTTTATATTAGATTATTTGATTGTTTATAAGGTGTATAATTACCTTCATCTGAACCTCTTACTTCATCTCTTGTATCGTTTCTTATTTTATCATATGTTAATTGGTCTAATCTATTATTAATATTTAATTTTTCATTTAATTTTTCTAATAAATCTTTATCACGTTCAAAATTGGTTTTATTTTTAATTATTCCTAATTTATCTATTTTTTCATAATATTGGTCTTGTGTATACATTTGTGCAAATTGAGATTCTAATTCTTTTAATGCTTCTTTTTTATGTTCAATACAATTTTCTCTTAAATAAGGTGGTTTGCTATAACATTTGTCATTATCACAACATTTACTTAATTCTACTTTACGTGATTCATCTAAATTAACTAAGTGTTCTTTATTATCATTTTTATTATAATACATTTTTGATGAAATAAAACCAAGTATAAATGTAACAACTAATAAAATTAATAAATCTAAATCTTCTATTATTATCATTATTAATATAAAGAAAATAATTATGATTAAATATTTATATCATATTTGTAATTTCTTTTTTCTCTTTTGTAGACAATGTTATGAACTCTATCGTTTTATCTATTTTTAAACATAATTCTAAATCTTTTATGTCTAAATCTTCTTTATATTCTTTTAATAAATTCAATATAGTATTTGTTTGTTTTGATGATATCATATGATTTGCCATTTTACATAATAATAAAATTTCATCTATAGATTTTTTGCCAATAATTTTTTCAAGATTTGATATGTTTTTCCTATTTATATTTTTTAATGAAGTCTTATTTAAATCTGCACTGAATTTAATATCAGTTGCTGTTATTTTATATGGTAGTTTATTTGCAATATAACTTGTATTAAAGCATGTGTAAAATCCATGGATATCTTGTAAATACCAATTTTGGTCAGTATATATACTAGTTTCAATTGTATCACCAATTGACATTGATTCGCTTATATTAATCATTTGTTCTAATTGTTCATCAAAAGATAGTTTATTTTTAGAAGACATTATTTTTTTATAATAATTTTCATGAACCATTAAAGGGATTAAAACTTTATCTATCTCATATAATTTAAATATTTTTTCAAAATTATTTGAGTTATTTAATAATTCTAATGAAGCATCGAATAATCCAATACTAGTATCTTTACTAATTGATTTATCAATAAAATTATCTATATTGGTATTATTTAAAATTGCATTATTATTATAATTATAATTATATTCTTGAAGTAAATTTATTAAACGTCTGACATCAAATTGAGAGAATTGAATTAATTTTTCAATACATTCCATATTTTCTATCTTAATATTTTCATTATTACATATCTTTTGGACGAATCTATTTAATTCATAAGAAGATGGTGAGAAAAATTTAACTTCAGGACAATATTTTTTTAAATCAGTTAATAGTTTACTATGATTTGTATTTGATATAAAAATTAATGGAAAACTTTTTGATTTAGTATTTGTTTTAAATATATTAAATACAAATTTTTTTTCACTAATTAATGATATTGATTCTATTTCATCAAAAACAATTGCTATTTTTTTAGGTGTAAAACTATTTTTTGATTTTGAAGAATTAATTTTAAATTTTGAAAAAACACTATTATCATAATTGTAATATTCTTCAAAATCCATATCATTTCTAAAATTTTTTAATTCATCTGGATATATGATTTTAGTCATATAATTATATTTACTTAATAATAATTCAACTGCCAAAGTTTTACCAATCCCGTGTGAACCACTTATTATAATAGCATTATTATTATGTGTATTAAACTTTTCTATCCATTCATCAATTTTAGATATAGAAAGTTTATTACCTATAATATCATTTATATTTGAAGGTTTGTACTTATTTGTCCATAAATTATCCATTATTTATATAACAAATTAATCTTTAAAAATAAAAAAATCAATATTTATCATTTTAGAAAAAATTATATATATATATAAAAAATATATAGAAAAAATATATTTAGTTTAAAAATATTAAAATTTTTTTCTGTATTAAGTTATATATATGTCACGCAGAACCAGTTCAGGCAGATCAGCAAATACAGTTGATGCTGAGGTAGCTAACCTCATGAATCTTAAAAACAAAAGTGATTTCACAAATGCACTTTTAGTTTTACGCCAACGTTATAACGATGAAGACCTTGTTAACAAAATCCAAGAAGTCTTCACCCAACGCCATGCTTCAATCGTCAAAGCAGCTAAGAAATTCTCAGCTGCTGTTAAAGCTAAATACGCTCAACAAAACGTTCCCTTCCACTACCTTTTAATGAAAGCACGTGCTCACGCCAAGAAACACCACTTATCTGAAGCCGAATTCGCTGAATTCCAACGTATCTATGAACAAGAACTCGCTGGAACAGGCTCATCAGAAGTTCTCGCAGGTGTTACCAGCCTCATGAAAGTTCTTGGTAATGTCAACTCTGGCACAGACAGCTACTTCCATGTAGATGAAGCTGACTACAAAAACCTCCAAGAAATCCTTAAAGTTCACGATTCAACCAGACTTCTTCACTCACAAGTTATCCTTCAAGCTCTTCAATTCTCTGCATATGATGCTGAAGCAAGAAGTGGAACATACGATAAAAGATTCATGGATAAAGTTGACTATGTTCACCCAATCATTGCTGCTCTCTTCATGCCTAAATTCAAATATGTTGAACAACAATTCTTATTTAGCAACATCGCCGGTATTGTTAAATCACGTTACAACCGCACACCAATCACAACTCTCCCTGACTACGAACTCTTCTACAATTTAGTCACAGATCCTAATGATGTTGTTTGCGATACCCGCACACCAGTTGGAGATTTACTTGCTCGCTGCAACCTCCAACACCACCTCTGGAAATCAGTTCTCCACCTCCGTAACGGCCAATACTTCCACCCATCACTCCGTGAATTCTTATCAGCTGTTGATGTTTGCCGTCTTAACAAACATGATAACCCAGAACTCGTCTATGGTCGTCATGATGGTACAATCATTAAACGTCTCTTTAGTGCTTTCTCATTCCGTCCTACAACTGTTTCAACTATGCCAGTTAACCAATTATTTATGTATAATCCTTACTCACAATCAGTTCGCCCAACAGTCACTGCTATTCCTATGATTAACGTTCGTGTTTTATCATCAGGTGTTAACAGACTCAAAGATGCTCTCACACAAACACAAGACTTTATTGAAGGTAACATCATTACCAAACGTATTGCTAATGTTATGTATTCACGTGAAATTCTTGTATTCTATGTTGATCGTCGTTTCTTCCGTTACAACATGGTTCAAACAGCTGTTAACGTTCTTCGTTTACCAACATCCGTTGCTGGTTTTGAACGTATTAACCCTGCTAAATTAGATATTACTCGCTATGAAAAAGACCCAGTATCTGGTGCTGAAGTAGCAAAATCTGATACAGACATCGTACTTCCTAACGCCAAATTTGTATTAACAAGTGTTGTTGTTGCTGATACAAGAGACAGCACAGTATTAAATGACCAAGACCCAAGTGGCACACAATTCGTTGTTGGTTCATATACTATATTCCCTGATACTACTGGTGTTGCTGGTGAACAAATGTATATGCCACAAAGACCTTCATCTGTTACAGGCTTAATTACCAGAAGCTTTGAACCACAAACTTACACTGATTTAGCTGGTGTTAAAATGACCACAACATGGAGAAGCGAAACAGAAACCAAAGGTCTCATTCTTATTTACCAAAACAAAGATCCAAATGCTAACGCTACACAAAAATGGCTTTACATGTAAATATATAAATATTAATATTAATAATAATAAATTAATTAAATTATATTTAATTAATTTATTTTCAATTATAAATCCTTTTATTCAAATAATTTACTAAATGAACCTAAGTTATCTTTCTTTTTGGTATCAGATACAGGTAATTCCATTGGGATTATATTATTATAATCATATATAAATCTCATATAAGCTATTAATTCTTTAATTACCATAGGAACCATTTGTCTTAATACTTCTTCATTTAATAAATTAACTTCCACATCTGTTTCATACATATTTCTTATATTTTTAAAATAAACATGTCTCATTATACTAAGAACTAAATGTTTACGTTGAGGCTCAATCCCTAGTTTTTTACCATATCTTTCTAATGTAATTGTTTTAACTCTTTCTATTAATTCTTTATTAATATAATCAAGATTATTGCCGCTGAAAAATTTATAAGCTATATCATTTGGTTCAATGTTAATTATTTTACCAACAAATTCTCTTTCTCTATCTGTTGGTTTATATTTATTATAATTATCAAGTGACATTATATTAATATAATATAGATTTTAATTTAATTTATAAGTTTCAATTAATGAATCTTTATTTAATCTAAATGTTTTCTCAGATGTTTGATATAAATTATTAGCATCTGGATAGTCTTTTAAGCTATAACTAAATACATCTTTCATTTCTATCTTTCCATTGTTGTCTTTTAATATAATTTCTTTCATCTTTCCCTTATCGCCATTATAAATTGCCCATTTGTATTCATCATATCTCTCTTGATATACTATTAATGAACCTTCTATTATTTTTGGCAATGTTACTAATGATAAAGAATCTCTTTCTGATTTTGTTAATGAAGTTCCGACTCTATTATGAATATATTCTGGGAAGCATTTAAGTATTATATTTTTAATAGAATCAGTTGATAAAAGTTTTTTAATATTACTAATCAAATCTTTTACAGCTATATCTAAATCTGTAAAACCAAATCTTTTAAAATTATTATTTTCTAATAATTCATCAAAAAACTTCTCAAATGAGTCTAATATTAAAGTATCTAATTTTACATTATTAATTGAATCATCCATATTTTTAAAATCAACTCCATTTTCTCCAAATATATTAGGTGATTCTATCTTATAAACATTAGGTATTGTTAAATCGCTAAATCTATTATCCATTAAAACTATATAACCAAAATTTGGAACATAAAAATTTACATTATTTATATTATATATGTAATGACCTACATTATTTGGGTCACTGAATATATCTTTAATAAATATATTATTTTCTGCACAAAAGTCTCTAATATATATTTTCTTGTCTTGTAATACAGCCATTGTGTATAAGATTTGAAATAATACACTTCTCCATACATCTGGTGAATGATATCCAGTTGATTTCATTATTTTACTAGCAGGTGACATATCATATGTAGGAGACCCCCATTCTATTAAGTTACTTGTTGGTGCTTCGGTAATAGCAATTAAACTAACACCACTTGTAGATTTTGGATCTCCTCTACCTACTAAATCACTTAATGTTTTATTATTTTTAATAACTTCATTTATTTGTTTTGACATTTCATCTGCTTTAGTTATATTTGGATTACTTCTATGTGTTTGAATAATTGCTTTCAAATTATCATAATTAATATTTGAATATCTATCTAGTTTATATAAAATATTTGTTACAAAGTTAGGACATACTTTCTTATCTAAAAAGTTCTCTTTTATCCAAGTATAAAATTTAATATCCCTCCAAACATCAAATTTATCTTTTGTTACATCTGGAACCATATTTGTAAATTTTAATGCAGCTTCACTCATATTATATATTCTTATGTTTACACCCATGGATTGTTTTGCAACCTCTATATTACCATTTTCCATATTAAATCTAACTGGATAAGCAGCTGAATATAATAAAAAGTTTAGAGGTAAATTTGCATATGGATTTTGACCTACTTTATATGGATTAAAATCTACTAATTTAAGATATTCTAAAAATGATTTTTGACCAGCTTGAAGTGTCATATCTTCACCGTCTGTTTTATTCATCATTACTCCACGTAAATGATTTACTAATTGTCGACGTTCAAATAAATTAATCATAGTGTACACATATGGATCTCCTGGTAATGCATCTTGATATAAAGTATTTAATGCAGAAGTATGAACAGCTGGATTTCCTAAACTAATATTATATATTTTTTGTAAAGGTATTTCATTAGGTTTTAATATTGGATATCTGTTGTATGGGAAATAATTTGGTAAATCTGGAACAAATTGTGAAGGATATGTTATTTGATTGTTTATATCAACCCATGAAGGACCGCCATATTTTGGATGAGTATGCATAGTTCCTGGTGGCATCATCATTGATGGTACATTATAAACCTTTTGTTCTGCTAATACTTGTTGTTCAGTAATATTTGGTTGTCTTGTTTGTCTATAATAATCATCGCGTGGTGGTCTATCATCACGATTATAATCACGAGGTGGTCTATCATCACGATTATAATCACGAGGTGGTCTATCATCACGATTATAATCACGAGGTGGTCTATCATCACGAGGTGGTCTATAATCGCGATTATTATCACGATTATCACGATTATCACGATTATCACGATTATCGCGATTATATCTAGGTTCGTATTCTTTTCTGGTAAATCTAGTATTTTCACTTATGGGTTGTCTAGGTTTATTATCAGATGGAAACATTTTATCAATATATTTATCCATAGATATTTTTTCTATATCTGTTTCACTATCATGGCGAGTTGGTTTTTTATTTTCTGGATAATGAATTTTGATTTTCGGAACCTCATATGAATCTCCCATTCTTGGTATATATTCTGGATCCCATACAGGTGGTAGTTTTGGTTGTTTTGGTGGTGGGCGAACATAATCTGGATTTTTAACAATATCTTGTCTAATTATTAGAGGTTTATTATCTTGTGGATTAGATGTATTTACTTTTTCTGGAATTTTTGGAGGTCTACTAAGTGGTCTTTCTTCTTGTTTAATAGGTGCATTATTTGGTTTATAAAAAGTTGTATCATTTTCGTTTTTAATTATTCTTCTTTGTTCATTAGTCATAAATGGATTGTTTTTAATAGAACTACCTGGTATACTTGTTATATTTTGACCACCGCCTTTTAATATTCTTGAACCTGATAAACTAGTACGTTTATTAGATCTTGATTTTGATTTTGTTCTTGATTTTGATTTATGTATTTTATTTGTTAAATAAACACTATCATAATGATTATCATTATCATGTTTAAAAGAATCTTTATATTCTTGTTTTGTAAATTCTTTGAAATAAGAATCTTCTAATAATTCTTCTGGTGTAAATAATTCTTCATTTTTTGTTAAATAAAAACTATTTTTATCTGTTCTAAATTTATGAGGTATTATTTTTTCTAAAAATTTATTTGTTTCACTATCAAAATCATGTCTAATCTCTAACAAAGTATTTAAAAAATAATGCAAATCAAAATAATTATTTTCATCATCTTTAAAAGGAACAACAACAGAACTAGAATACATACCTGGTATATTGGATGCAATAAAATTAGTAATTTTAATATCAAAATTATTATTTGGTAAATAATAATCCTGTTTTTTAAAATTATATTTATCTACTATACTTATATCTTTTTTCAAATATACATAAATATTTACAGGACTTAACATATTGTGTCTAAATCCAGAATATTCTTTTTGTAATATAGCCAATGTATGGATAATCTGAAATAATAAATTTTTAATATTTAATTGTTCGCTCATTATGTATTCTCTTAATGTTATGCACTTAAAAAAACATTCTTTAACTCTAATTGAAAAAATATGTGAAATTGATTCATCGTCCATCATTTTAATATATTTATCATTAACATCATCATATGCTTTTAATATATCATTCATTTGTGAATATTCTATATCAACATTAATTATAGGTAATGCAATATGACGTGTTTTATGTGATAAAACTAATTTACTTAATATATAAGAAAATAAACAATCATTATTGTTCATATCAATTCCATCATCTGAATCTAAATTATTAATATCATCTTCATTTATGTAAGGGGATAAATATAAACAAATTGATTTATCTTTACCATCAGAATAACGTTTTAAAATTAAAGTATTTAATTCATCAATATAATCTACCTGTTTAAATTTACCAGTTAATAATTCTGTTTTTATATCATTAATAATTTCAGTATCACCGTTATAACTAATTTTGATATCATCCATATTTATGTCTTTAATATCAATATCAAATTCTTCTATTTTAGTATCCGATGAATCGTGTTTATAAACAAAATTATATAACATGTTTATTTTATCATCTATATTATTCATATTATATATATTAATATATTATATATAATATAATTTTAATGACCAAAAGTCTAGAAAAACATTTAATATTTTGTAGACTTTTTGTTCATTTATACATTATTTATAATATTATTGATTAATTAATGAAACTATTTTAATTATTTTAATAACATAAGCTTCTAAATGTACTATATGTCTAGTGCCTCTTGAAATTCTATTCTCAAATTTAGAAGTTTCTTCAATTATTTGTGATTTAAATTCATTTGATGAAATATTATCTTTTAACTTAATCATTATTTCTTTAATAATAATATTAAAATCAATATTAGTTATAAATAATTGATATAATAATTCTCTAATTGTTTTAATCATATTTGCAAAATTTTTAGTATTATAATTATTCCTGTTAAGAATTTCATCTACTATAATATTAATAGTATTATTCCATGTATTTCCTAATGGTATTTTATATTTTATTAATTCTAAATACCATAATAGTTTATTAATATTATTATCTGATTTTTTTATTATTGAAATTATATCAGTTCCAGTTAATTTTAAGTTTTCTTTTAATGCAATATTCATAGCAATTGATATTAACATATGATCTGTTGGTAATGGAATACGAACCATTAAACATCGACTTTTTAAAGGTTCGTGAATTTTTGATAATTGATTTGAAATAAATATAAATTTACAACTATCTGCATATTTTTCCATTGTTCTACGTAATGATGCTTGTGCATAATAGCTTAAATTATCTATTGTATTAATAATTACTATTTTATACAAATGTTTATATTTTAATACTGATAAAATTTCTGTTTTCGCATATTCTTCAATTATTTCTTGAATTAAATATTTATCAAATCCATTATTATTTGGTTCTATTATGATATGATGTTTAGATTGTTTTATAATTACTTTTGTTTTCGCATTACTATAACCATTAATTATATATTCTGTGTCTTGAACTTCAACACTTTTCTTTGAAAATATTTTTTGCAATAATTTTTCTATAATGAATTCTTTTCCACTTCCATCTGGACCATATATTAATAAATGTGGTAAATTAGCATATTTCCAAGAACCATGTTCTAAATTATTAACAATATCTTTAAATGTTTCATAAGGTTGATGAATTATATTATCAATATTGTCATAAATTTGATTATGAATATTTAATGAATTTAGTATATTATTAACAATATCATTGTTTGGTATTATTAAGTCATTTCTATATTTATCTATTAATAACATTACTATATTTTTTTACTAATTCTTAAATCAAATTATCAATTTTTATAATGATTATATTAGAAAAATTGATATTATATATAATTAATTAAATAATTAATGTATAATGAAACCAATGTTCAGTAGTAAAGCAGTCTCCACCAATACATATGACTTCTGGACATCATGTAAAAATCAATATAAATCGGTGGGTAATATAAAAACTACTACTAATATTATAAAAACACACGCATCTATTCAACATGAATCATCTAATACTAAATAAATATAAATTTGTAATAAAAATTGATTATAAATTTATCTAAGAATAAATATTTATAATCAATTATGCGTAAACTTAAATATTCAAATAAAATAAATCAAGAGACTGCTTTACTTTCTGAAATGATTAATAATTATGTTAAAAAAATGAACAAGGAATATGTTTGTAATATGAATAAACTGATTGAATTGATTGCACGTGGTGAAAATCTGGATGTAAATCGATTGAAAACTAAATATTTAGGATATTTTAAATCAACATCGGATGGGAAAACAGATGAAATTGAACAAGATGAACAAGCTCAAGTTAAACTAGATCAAGGTGAACTAGCTCAAGGTGAACTAGCTCAAGATGAATTAGCTCAAGATTCAGTATCTTCTGTAAATGATGAAATTTATCTAGATAAGATTTTAATTGATCATCTTGAATATTGGTATGAGAAGAAAAATAAAGGTAATATTTATTATAATAACAATTTAGTTGGTAATTATAATAACAATATTTTTGAGATTAATGGCAAAAAATATAATAATAAATTACAATTATTAGATTAAAAATAATTTAATTAATCTTAAAATTTTTTTATTATTAATTTTATTATTTAAATAATTATTTAAATCTTCTTTTAAAGAATCTAAATCATCTGAGTTATTTATTTTATCAAAAATTTCTTTTGATTTATCATAACCACCGATTAGATCATTTCCTAAATATAATTGTGGAAATGTACTTATCTGAGAAGTTTTATATTTTTCTTTATCAATTCTTTTAACTATTATTTTAGTAAAAGAGATTTCATTATTTTCTAATAAGTCAACCAATGCCATTGAATATGGACAATCCTCTAAAATTATTGCTTTTAACGAACTTTTCATTATAAATATAAAGAAAAAAATCTATTTTTTACTAATAGAACGATACATGGCAGAATATGCAATACCTGCAGTTATGCAATTATATATGAATAATAATAGTCAAGGACATGAAGATGAATTTTTAACAAAAAATCCTAACATAACTTTTTTTAAAAAAACTTATGTTAATCCAGAAGTATTTATTAAAGATGAAATGGTTTTTAAAGATATTCCTATGAAATGGGATGATACTACTTTTGTTAAAATACCTAGAGATATACATTTACTTGGTAATATTTGGGCTACAGTTAATATTCCATATTTTCAAATATTAGAAAAAACAACAACTACTACAACTACTACAACTAATAATGCGAATATTAACGAAATGATATTTGATAATTATTTAACTTATTTAGTTTATGATAATAATAAGTATTATTTAATACCAGTTATTTTTTATGAATTTCCAGATTTATTATTTAATATTTTTACATTAAAATTTAAAGACATTAAAGAATATTTTAATTATTTAACTCAACTTAATATTGATGACGAAGTTGATATAATAATGTATTCATTTAACATGAATAATTATTATTCTCATGATATTATTCCAACATTATTAAATTTATCTAATACTTATGATAAATTAAGTTTAAATACTGTTATTAATGGTAAAGATAGATATAAACAAAATTTATTATGTCAAAATTCTTATGATAATTATATTACTAATATTATTGAAAATGAAGTAATTAATCAATATCAAAATATATCTAAATTTGATTCTGTTATTAATAGTAATTATTATAACTTTATGAATATCGAGTTTGATGTTTTATTTAATAACGGTTCTTCAACTACTTCTGATGTTTATTTGGTTAATGATTATATTAATACATCAGGTATTTCAACTGTTAATACTATTGATACTATTAGTAAAGATACTATTACTAAAACATCTCTTGTTTTAGAATATATTATCACTGATTTAAATCCATCTTTTGAGAAAACATATACTTTCTATAAAAAATATTCTACTATTTTAGCACCATCTATTTATAATTTTACTCTTGATAGTATTAATATTATTGATGTTGATACATTAGGTGGTAATTTAATTCAACAATATTATCCTAATTATGCGGTGGATTTATCTTCATTGAATTTACCATTTACATTAACTACCAATATGACAATAACAACTGCTGATGGTTTAGTTGTAACATATATAGTAGAGGGTGGTTATGATAAGTTAAAGATAGCTGATAGTTCATCTACTACTATTTTAGATAAAATCAAAATGATTATTAATACAAATAATAATACATTGAATGACGTTAATATAAATTTAGAATACAATGATACAAATAAAAATAATGAATGGACTGATAATTTATTAATAAATTTAAATAAATTAGATTATAATAATCAATTAGAAGTTTTATTGTTTTATCAATTTAAAAAGAATTATTATTTAAAAGAGAATGTAATTAAAAACAATTTATTAACATTTTCATCGTCTGTTAATAGTATTAAAGCATTTTGGATTCAATTAAAAGTAATTAGCGATAGATTTAATAAAAGAAATGATTTAATTGGTTTTGAAAATGATGAATATATTGATGAAATTAGTAATCTTGTTAATAATTATCCATATATTATTGATATTGAAAATGAGCCTCAAGATATTTTTAATGTATATGCAGTAGTAATTAATAGACTAATTAATACATTAAAAAATAAATATTTTAAAGAATATAGTTTCATTCAATTCTTTTACAATAAACTTAATAGTTTCTTATATCAAAGATATAAAAATATATCAAAAATGTATTCATTAAGTGATTTCAATGGACTATTATTTTATATGAATATTGATTTATTATATTATATTTCTAAAGATGTTATTAAAAATTATCTATCTGAATTATTCTCATTAGAATCCTATATTGGATATATTCCATTAACATTAACACCGCTTAATTTAGCAAAGAATAGTATTAATGATTATATGGATAATACTTATACTAATATTGACACTAGTTCTTATTTTCATGAATTAAAATATGATAATGTTTATTATTATACTAATAATTTATATATTTTACCTAATATTGGTAATTTAGTAAGTATTAAAAAAGAATATACTAACTATTTATTTTATAAATCTAATTTTGTTGAGTTTCAAATTGTATTAAATAAATCGCAGAATAATAATCCATTATTTAAAACTATTGTTAATGTATTAAGTTATTCTATTGATGAATTATATTTAAATTTAACAATTGATAATTCAAATTTAATTAATAATAACGATTTATCTTCTGGATTTTATTTATATGAAACTATAAAAACATCTATTCCTGTTGTAAAAGCTGCTACATCAATTACTAATGAATATGACAAAATAATTATTTTCGATAAATCTCAACAGATTGACTTATTTGTAGCTTATTTATCTGTTAGTGTAGATGTGATTCCAAATGTTACAATTTGTTTAATGGTTTATACTCTGAATGATACTGTATCTACTTATCTATGTAAAATGACACCTAATTGGCAATTATTAGGATTAGATGGTTCTAGTAATATTTTACCTTTGGATTATAAATCATATGATAAGATTGAATTATATAGAATCAATTTACCAACAACCGAAGTTACTATTACTAATACTAAATTAGCTCAAGATATGGAAACTACTTATCCCAATTTAATTTTAGATAAAGCATCTTTAACAGTTGCAGAATTAGCATTATTTACCAAATTAAACTCATTTAAATTAGAAAATGGTAGTAATACATACAGTATGGTTATAGTAGATGAAGATATTAATAATATTTATTTATATGTATATGATACAAATGTATTAACATCTGCGATAACATTAACAGCTACAATATATGATAATAGTAATATGCCAAATTTATTTGAGTACACATCATTAGATACAAATATTTGTGAAACAAATGATTATTTTATACAAAAGCCAATGATAATAAATATAGAAAATGATAATATTTACATATTTCATAATATGCCAAAAATGTTAAATAACACACAAAATGGTTTTATTAGTAGTGTTGCTTATATAGATAATAAAAATATTACAAATATTTATAATTTGGATAGTAATCAATTATTACAAGATATTCCTAATGACAAATTATGTTCAACATATTATCAAGATAATTGTTTAACAGATGCTAAATATAGTAATGATATATACAATACAGTAATTGGTATTTATGATGGATTATATGATGATATTTATAAAACAGTTATTGATACAATAGAATCATCTCAACAAGAATATATTAATAGTCATAATGAAATATTAAATTATGTTCAAAATACTCTTAAATTAGGTCAAACTGTTCAAAATATGTATAACTCTGCGTCAGAATTAAATACTTACACGTTAACATCAAATATTTCAACAATTAAAATAAATTTAAATGATTATGCTTTAATAGATTTTGATTCATTTACAGCTTTAGCAATGTCATTATATAATTTTACTAATAAAAGTAATAATATATTAACTGTTGATAATACAATAATTAGTGGTCTTGCTTATAAGTTTAATACAACTACTAAGAAAATTATTAATTCACCATGGAATAATTATAAACCATATGTTAAAATAAATCCAACAGTAATAAATTATTTAGATAGATATAGTTTATATGCACAAACTATGTTAACTAATGTTATTAATAATCAATCTGCATTAATTGTTGTAAATAATGAAAACTTTCCACAAAATTATGGTTATGAATATAATATTAAAGGTAATTATTATAATATGATTTGTAATACTGAAAAATTTTATATTAATTTATCAAGCATTCCTGCATTAGATACAGTGGCTACTTCAAATAATGATATTACTTTGACTATTGATAATAATATTGTAACTTATGATGGTTCTAATTATACCATGGAAGGTACAAATATAGTTCCATATAAATACAAACAAATTTACGATAAAACTCCTATAAATTTAACCTCCGGTTGGGATAATTATTACAAATTAGTAGGAGCATTATCAATAGTAAATAATGAAATAAATAGTGATTTTACTTTACCAGAATTATTGGTAGTTGATAATAATGTTGTAGTTAGCACAAATACAGAATTAATATTTGAAAATAATTATAGTGGAATAAATATTAACAGTTATAAATTAGTATTAAGTGGAAATCAAACAACCACATCTTTAAGCTATTCTCCAAAATTATTAAATTATTATATTATTGAACCTACTACGACTAGCATCCCGCATCCATTTGTAGCTGGAAATGATTATATTATTACTATTAATAATGTTACTGGATATTTAAGAGTTAGTGGGACAAAATTAGAAATATTAATGACTAGTAAAATATTATTTACAAATAATACTATTATTAATTGGGAACAATCTTTTTATGGAGCATCATTTATATTTACAGCATTATTATTTGATTTATTTGGTCAATTAGAACCTATTACTAATAGTTATACAGCAACATTCAATATATATCGTTATAGTATATTTAATTTATATTTATCTGCTGCTTCACCACCATATACTAAATATGTTATATATAATATTGATAATGAATTATTATATCAACAATATAATGACCAAGTAGCTATATTAAATGTTGTATTAGTATATATAAATACAGCTGTAACTACAATATTTGCATCGTATGATATTATATATAAAGAAGTCACAAGCGATACTGAATTATTACCACCAATATTAATAAATTCGTCAATAAATTTTTATAATTCATATGATATTATTAAGAATTTAGCAAGCACATCATGGGTAAAATTTCATAACAATACAAATGATTATGAATTCCAGATGAAAGATTTTACAAGTCAAACTTTTGTAGATGGTAATTATTTATTTTATAAATGTGATGCAAACCAACCTATTATTCTTAAACATCCTGATATTTATAAAGAAACTTTAACTGTTAATAATGTAGATTTTAATGTATATGAAAATAAAATAACCTTACCTACACCTTTAGATACAACATATCCTGCATTAGAACCAAATTTGTCTAATGGAACTTATAAAATTAATGATACATTAATTAATAATGTAGATAACTTGGATATTTATTTAGAACCAGTAAATGAAAATATAAGAGTTAATCTAGTATTAACAGATGGTGTTAATAATTTTGATAGACCTATAATTATTACTAATATACAAACTACTTTAGACTACACAATAGATACAGTTGGTGTTAATCCATTATATCAAGATCAATTAGATAATGTAATGTTTTTCCCATTTAATGATTATAATTCTTTAGTAGCATCTGAATTAAAATGTAGAATAACCAAATCTGGAGGTGGATTTTTAACAACACATTTATATACTTATTCAAACTTAATAGAAATAATAAATGTAGGTGGATTAGGTAATGTATTTGAAATATATCTTAAGAAAGATGCAGGTTTTGGTGTATATGCAGATGATTATCATTTAATTGAAATTTTTAATGAGAACAATGAGAAGATATATTTATGGTTATATTTAATAGATAGTGCGCCAGTTATTAAAAATAATTTAAGACTAATAAATGGGGCTACTAATATTAATTTTAGAGAACCTTATTATTATGATTACAATGGAATTGGTGCTTTACCAAATACAATTAAATCAATTGATTATCCTGGTGCAGTTTATTATAATTTTGTTTATTACGATTCAAGATATTTTACATTACCTGCGGCAGATACATTAGAATTTGTTTTATCAAGTCAAACAATAAATATTACTATAACAAATGATAATTATTTGAATTTTGATGAAACATATTATATAACAGATAATGCAACAGTTACATCTATTACTGATAATAATTTTGCATCAATATTAAATAGTTGGTCATATTTATATAAAGTTGATATTAATGGATATTTTATAAATGATATTAGATTAAAGACAGATGGTTATAAATACTTTATATTTGTTAACAATGATGAATTATATTTTAATGAAAAGAAATACAATACTGATTTAGGTATTGAATTACTATATGAAATGCCAAATAATGTAGTTGAAGCAGAAGTATATGTATATGAATATAAACCAATTTTTATTAAATTGCCATATCAACAGTTTAATTATTTAGTAATAGATAAGAATGCATATATTTATTGTGATTTAAATGAATTACAAAGAAATCAAATTATTAAAGTTGGGAATGATTATATTCAAATAGTTAGATGGTCTGATTATTATAATTGTTATTTAGGAATATTAATATACAAAGGTTTTGAAGCATCAAATAATAGCGGATATTATTCATTCGGTATATTTACTAATATTTACAATAAGAATTTAATGCTTAAGAATATAAATACGGATACAAATGTTAAATTTTATTTAGATACTAAAGCAAATACAATTGATTATATGTTAATAGGTGATTATTATATTGATACTAATGTATTATCTCAATATACATCTGCGTTATATAATACTCAATCAAATTATTTTTATAAATTACCTATTGGTGTTAATATTAATATTATGTATATTGATGGAGAGTTTTATTATGACGAAACATGTGCATATTTAAGACCATTAGACTCTATGGTTTATAGTAATACTATTTATGTTATTGATAGTTTGGATGGTAATAAAATTACATTTAAAGTTGCTCCTGTTGTTGCTACTCAAAATTTAATATTTTATGTTCCCTATCAACCATTTGAAATAGCAACAGTGGAAATATTAAATAATACAATTACTTCTACTAATTATAATACATTAAATGGATGGATTGAAATTTATGGATTAGGAATATTCAATGTTATTAATGGTATACTAGATGGTGTAGTTCCAGATAATCCATCATATACGTTAAGAATAATAAAAACCGAGAGTATAAAATGTGACTTTAATAATTATGTATTATATGAAGAATCAATACAATCAAAAACTTATGAAAATTTACCAATTAAAATTAAATGCACTGTTAATTTAGATGAAACATATGTATATTTAACAAGTAATATTACTTTTCCAAATTTGAAATATTTTTATAATCAAAGCATTTTAATAAATAATATATGGTATCAAGTTATTAATTTTTATGGTCCATCTTCAACAGAATTTACCAAAGTATATATTAATGAATTATCTGCAACAACTAATTTACAGAATATAGATTATGATATAATATTTTCAGCATGTAATGTGAATGATAGTTATTTATTATCAAATAAAAATATTTTAAGAAATACTGTTAAAATAGAATATCCAAAAGTTTTAAGAAATATAGATACGTTATCAGGTTTATTTACAGGAAGTAGTGTCTTTGGATGTTTTTATACATATAAATTTACAGATATAGTTATACCTGAGTTAAATACACCTGTTCAAAGTAATGAAATAATATCTGGCCAATTGATTCAACAATTAAACTATTTCATAAATAATAATAATTTATTATCACCATATTATTTTTTTGAAAATTATATTCCTAGTCAGATTGCAATAGGTAATCCAAATATTTACAATCAAGTTCCATTAACTATTACTGCAAATTGTAGATATGAAAATGAATATTTTAATTTTATTTTATTAAAAGAAATAACAGTTGATAATTATATTTACCAGCATTATATAAAAGTTAATACAAGTAATAATTTATTATATATAACAAATTCTGTAAATTTAATTAATAAAACAACATCATCATTTTTTCTTCATAATGTAATTCCATGTAAGATAACAGAATATAATAATATAATATTATTAAATCCAGAATATAATTTAATAAGACCAATAAATGTGTTTGATAGAAAAAAAATGGATATACTATATAAATTAAAAGTTATTAGCGTATTAAGTCCTCCAGTTAAATCAAATAAAAAATGGAAATACTATATTAAAATAGGTCAATTAAATAGTAGTTTATCAATATCCACTTTACTAACAAAAGATTTATTTATTAACAATACATATCCTATTACTATAGAAGCAACATCTGACCCAACTAAATATTATATTTATTGTGATACTTTTATTAATAATATTGAATATTTATCATTTACTGACTATGCATATGTGGAATCAATTGTTAAATACAATAGTACATTAAAAGATGAATTTAATAAAATAGATGATGATAATTTAAGTAAAATAGTTGATAGTAGTGATATTTATAAATTTAAACAAAATAATAGATTATTTTTAAGTAATATTAATAATGAATATCTATTAAATTTTTCAGATAATTTAGTAAATAATGTTAATATGGGTGATATAGATGATACAAATAGTGTTGGTTTAAGAAATACTATAACATATTCTACAATTAATACTAATACTGAATATGTATTAACTACAAAATATTTAATACTAGATGTCAGTAGTTCTTCTAAATTATATAACATAATGACTGATTATACACGTTCAAATCCACTTTACTATATTATTGACCCAGAAATATCTATAACTATACCTTCATTAGAAGCATTTTTAAATGATGAAAATATAAATATTACATCAATTATTAATCAGTATAAAGATTGGAGAAATTGGACTTTAATTACAACCAGACATAATACTAATTTAGAACCATATTTAGAAAATTATGATTTAGTATATGATGGTTTTAATTATACAACAGACGTGTCTACATCATATTTTACTACAGATGAAATAACAAAAATGAAAGCATTTATGAAATTTATGTATAAAAATAATCCAGCTATATCAATATTAAATGAATTATATTTAGTTGAACAATATCTATTAGACCAATTGAATTATTATATTACACAAAAATACTTCTGGAAGGATATAATAAATATATTAACTAAAGTAGTTGAAAATTATAATGGTGTATATGATTGGACTATAACTAATAATGTATTATGTATAGTAGATGAATTTATAAATTATCCAAATAATTTTACATTAGTTACTGTAAATAATACTAATCATTATATTAGAAATAATTATTTGTCACATGATTTTGATATATATTATAATACTCCAAATATAAATGATATAACAATTGGAAGAGACCCATCGTTAATTGATTCAAATATAACAACCGGTGGTTCTAATATTAATTTATATGGAACTAATATAAATAATATAATTATAACTTTATTAGATTTTGCTAGTTGTATGAATACAATTCCATCAAATTTACCAATTAATTTTAATTATATGGATTCAAATTTATATTTAATAGCAAATATATTTAATAAAGTTAATAGTGAAACAGAATATAATTTTAATACATTATCAAAACTAGAAAGAATTGCAGAATTTACAACAAATGATATTAATTATTATGGTAAGTATTACGATAATTTATTTAATGAGAAATATTTTAATAGTGTTAATACAAATATCCCTAATATATATGTGAAAGATTATATTATTTATGATTTATATAGTGAACAAGATTCGAATTACAATAATGTTAATAAATTAATAACAAATAATATATTTAAATATACTATTAAATTTGATAATAAGGGATACGAATCAAATGAAATAATTAAATCATCAAATAAATATATTGTTGATATAAAAGATAATTTTAATCATATGGTGGATCCATTAATAGAAAATGTGTATATAAATACAGATAATTTATCATTTGATAATACAGAAATGATCCAGCCAACGAATGTATCTATTATATCAAATGAATATTATAATGCAATTAACACAAGTTATGGATATCTTTTTGATATAACTATTAATAGCACATTAGATTTAAGCGATTCATCTTATAAATTATCTTATAATAATAGTGATGTTATTTATTATGATAATAATGGTGGTGGAACATATACTGTCGCTATTAATGTAGTTGATATATTAATGATAGATACAGTTGAGTATGATGAAACAGTTCCTAAAACAACTATCTATTTATCTTCTAATTCTGACAGTTATTATGAATATGTTTATATAAATGATACAATATATAGTATAACAAGAGATACAAACATCGGTTATAAATATTCAATATCATCAATAGTAATTATAGATAAATTGACCAAAGATCTTTATTATCCATTTTATAAAATAGAAGCACCATTAAAAATATCATATAAAGTAGTTGTTAAATCTATAATAAAGAGTAGTAATAAAACATTTTTAACATTTTCTTCAAATTATAACAGTTCATTTATATATATAATAATTAATAATATACCTTATGAATTAGTTACATTAAATGATTTAATTTATATAGATGAAGTATTAGATATAACTACTAATGAATTATATGAAGTATTTACGAATGTAGATATATTGACATATTCATATTTTAATGAAAAACTATCAGATTTAACATTAGAACGAGATATAGACCCAATTAAATATAATCAAACAGATATTAATTTACCATTATCATTTACAGTAGATGATTGCACTATATCAAATTTAACAATTCAAACAAATAATAAAATCAGAATAAAATATACATTAAATAATAATAATAAAGATCTACAGTCAAGCGTTAAGGTAACACATATATATAGATTAAATGAATCAATACCATATATAATTAGTTCTATAGTTGGATTAAATGAATACTATTATGAATTGAATAATAATTGGAATATAAGACTATCTGATTCATTAGATGTAGGTGGAAATACAGCTACTATATATAAAGTGACTGATTCTACTATATACTTTTATTTAAATACTTATATATTACCTGGAAATTTACAACCACCTACAATATTAACTATGGTGAAAGATTATTTTTTGAATATAATTAGTTATGTAGGTGATAAAATAATTGCAGATATACCGTCTGGTTTAGTTAATAGTGATAATATATTTGAGATAGTAGATGTAAATGATAATATTCATCCAGCAACAGTTAGTTTTGGCAAGTATTTAAATATAATAACTGATCCAGGAATATTAATAAATAGTATAAGATTAAGACAAACAATAGTTCCAACTACATTCTCAATAACAGAACCTATAAATAATCAAGCATATACAGTAATTAGTTATAATGATACACAATATGAAAATTTAAGTCCATATTTTATTCCTGTGATTCAAACACTTGATAGTTCATTAAACGAATTTGATGCTAAATATTTTTATAAATTTGATTATAACACTTCATTCACTTTTTCAACAAATGTTAATGTATATAATGATGAATTTATTAATTGCATAGTAGTAATGGTTCAAGATTCATATGCAATAATTGGAAGTAATACTTATATAACTCCTGGGACTTATACAATTTACTCTTATGATTATTCTGAGAAATTAACAAATACATTATTAGCAGATGCATCATATTTTTATAATAAAGGAGAAATATTAGAACAAGTAAATGGTTCTGAATATAAAATGTTATTTCCAAATGGTTGTTTATACGATTATGATGTATTTCAGAATACAACAACTAATATTAATATATTAACATTTAATTATACAGTAATAAATTTATATAATGATTCCTATAAATATGTTGGTTTTAATAAAGTTCCAGATACAGTAAATACGACAACTACTACTAATACAAATAATAATGAAGTGGAATGGATTGATAATATGGCAATACATTTATTTAAGTCAATAGAGTTCATTATAGATGATGTAATAATAGAAAAATATGATTCTGATGTATATACAATTTTTGCTAACTATATATTGAGTATGTTTAAACGCGAAGCGGGAAAAAATTTATCTAATATTAGAAAAGATTCTGAAGGTAATTTTTATTTTAATTTAATAATCCCATTATTTTTTACATATACTTATCAATATTTACCAATTTCTAATATGAATAATAGCACTATTAAAATGAAATTTGTTCTTAATAATTTATCTAATTTAATTAAAAATAAAGGTAGTAATTATACTAAATATGTAAATCCTTCAATTGATTTTAATTATTCTTTTATGACATGTGATAAAATGATATTAGATTATTTTAAAAATAGAGAATTACTTATATCAAACTTTTACTATTATCAAAACTATTTATTGAATAAACCACAAGAATATAATCATATTTCATTATTAACAAAAGTCCGTGAAATTTTCTTTATAACTAAAACAAAAGAAAATACTGTAAAATATATTAGTAATAAAGTATATGATACATGGTATAGTGAGTATTTATCAAATAATATTAATGATGAATATATATTTAATTTGGTAGATGCAGAAATTGCTGCTAAAACTAATAGATACAATATAATGATTGAACATCCAGTAATTAGTAAATATGATGTAAGATTTGCGATGTATTTAGATAGTAAATATTTGGTATATATTAATGAGAATTTAAATAATACATCATTAAAATACAGTTATAAATTAACAGTTTTAAGTTTATATTTTACAAATACTTATAAGAATGAAACAATAAACACACCTGTAAATATAATAGATAGTTTAAATATTTGGTTAAATGGAACAGAATTATTACCTGATTTACCAAGTAGTTATCATAATTATGTTATACCATATATTAAAGGAATGGCTTTACCTAATAATTATCATACATATGGTTTTGGTTATGATAGTTTAACAACTCAACCAACTGGATTTATAAATATGAAATTAATAAAAGACTTTTTAATCTATTCTAAACAAACAGATATTAATAGTATATATGAATATAGATTAAAAATATGCACAAGAGAATATAAAATATTAAAAATAGAAAATAATAAAGGTAAAATAATATAGTTGCAGAATTATAAATAGAATTTCATAGAACAATTTCCATTTTTAATAACCAACACATTATAATATAGTCCATATGCCCGTACATTAATACTATTAGTATAATTTACGAGTTTATTTAATTGTAATTGTATAGTAGAATCATCTACCATACTAAAATTCATTGTTCCTTTAGGGTCAAAATCTAAAGGATTAAACCCAAAACTATACATAAAAATATTACGGGTAGAATATGTTTTATTAATGAATGGTTGTAATCTTTCATAAAATTCATTATTATACAATTCAGTTCTAGAAATTGAATTAATAGTTAATTTATTACTTTGAATAAGTGGTTCTGGTTTATCTGTTAATGGTAAAGAAGAATAATTAAATACATCGTTAATACTTTTATTACTATTTAATTGTGCTCTCCAATATAATATTTTATGTGGATTCACTAATTTTAAATAATAATTACTATTAATACTTGTTATAGTTTTTTCTAATACATTAGATACTAATGGAACAACATATTCTAATTCATTATTTAGAAAATACCATCTTTCATCTGTATCTAGATAAACATAATTGACTAAAATATAAGCATCTTTTAATGCTGGATATGATTTATTAAAATAATCTTCATCTGTTACAATTATAGAATTTATTTTAGGTTGAATACTAAATCCAGATGTTTGACCTACTATATTATACTTTGTGCTAGTAATGGAAGAACTTATTAAAAAATCATTATATAATTTGTTATAATAAACTCTTTTAGTATTAATATCAAAATATACAAATGTACCAGCTGCAATATTATTATCAACAGTTTGTTTAATAACTTCATCTTTAGAAAATAAACATACATATGAATCTACTTCAAAATAATTAGTAGGTGTTTGTTTAAAACATTCATCAAAATTATTTAATTCAACATGTATTTCAACATCTTGTTTGCTTATACTAATAAGTGGAAATCCTACATCAACTGTATCATTAAAAAAGAAACTAAGTGGAATATATAATTTATAACTAGCTTTGCCATTTGTATATTCTGTTAATATTTTAACATTATTACCAATACTATTATTCCATCCTTCACTATTATTAGATTTGGTTAGTTCAAATTGTATATTTAACCAATCTCCATAATGTCTGGATATTAAAGTTCCCCCTATTTCTAAGTCAATATATTTAATCATTGCAAATGCAATTCTGTTAGTCCATGCAAATTTTTTAATATTATCTGGTAATGAAGAGTGATTAGAAGAAGGTATATCAGGTAATTCAAAATATATAGATACATCTTTTATTAAATCAGAATTTTTAGCTATTTTAGTGCTAAGTCTTCTACCAAAGTTAGGTGAAGACCTAAAATATTGTGGTAAAATTTCATTAGATATAGAAGTATAATGTTTGAATGTTTTTTTAAAAAAAGTTATATTTGGATTTAAATTAAAATAATCATTTTCACTTCCAGTGCTTGCTAATAATAATAAGCCTAATCCCATATTAATTAATACTAGATAATAGTATTTTAAATATGTTCGTTATTGTATAAAAATTAATTCTAATTTTATATATATTCTATGGATCCAAAATTAATAGCTTTAATTGTAGCAAGTATATTAATTGTAATTATTTTGATTGTAGTATTTGTTGTAAAGAAAAACGAGAATTTTGATGGAGTAAAAAAAACTATAAAATATTTTGGGGCTAATTATTGTCCATACTCAAATACAGAAAGCATGTCTTATAAAGTAATGAAAGATTTAGAAGACAAATATAAAACAGATATAGAAATTACATATTATTGGACAGACGCAGATGGTGCAGAAGAAGGTAAAAAAAATAATGTTCAATATGTTCCAACTATATTAAATTCAAAAAATGAAGAAATTCAATTAGCATTGCCAGAAGGCACAAATACAAAAGATATGTCTAATGATCAGTTAAAAGAATTATTATTAACTACAGTTTATAAATCTTTATAAAATATTTATATGAGTTTTTTAATATCTTTTTTAAATTCTAACATTTTAAGAATCTTTGATTCATTTTTATTTACACCATTATAACCTCTTAAAGCACCATACCACATTCCTGCAATTGCACCTGTTGTATCATTATCACCAAAGTGTAATGTTGAAAAAAATACCATACTTTCCCAATTATATATTAATTCATTAGGTTTATCTAAATTAATTTCTTTTCCTTCTATTGGATTAATACATAATAATATACTATCTAATGCTATTATAGTTGCAGCATTACCACTTCCACCTAATCTAGCATAAGGTATTTTTCTATTGTCTTTTTTAATGCTCATACCATAAATAATATTAAATAGATCATCAAATCTAGCAAAGTCTTCATAAAATTCATATATTGTTTTTACAGAAAATCTTAATACTCTATATTCATGAAATTTTCTCCATGGTATCCAATATTCATCTTTATCTTTTAAATATTCATTATAATCATTACTGTTTAATTGTTTTTTTACAATAGAATCAATTAAACCAGACTCTTCTAAATCTAACATTTTTATAGTCCATTCCCAAGGATTAATATTATTAATTGCATAATGAGTAAACAATGCAGTTGTCATTCCACCTAAAAATCCAACTGGATAATTATGTGTTAACCTACTGGCCATTATCGATACTTCTAATATTTTTTCTATATTTTTAAAATGAATACCTATATAATGTGTTCTCATAGCAGCACCGTTACCTCCCATACTATTTGAATAAATTATTTTATTTGGGTCTTTAGTTTTATCTAATATTCTTAATGATTGTAAAGTAGTAATACCAGAGAATCTAGTTTTTTCTTCTAATAATGGAAGTATATTTAAATATTCATTAATGAAATCTTTCATTGAACCTCCTTTTAGACATGCCTTAGTTGTAGCAATCATCATAATAGTATCATCACTTGCATTCCATTTTGATATATCAATATTATAACCTCCTAATGAAAAAAAAGTATGAACAATATTATAATTGATCATAAATGCAGAAGTGAAAGATTCAATATGAATATTATTATTAAATTCCCAAATACCATTATTAAATCCTAATGTATCTAAATATGAACCTAATACTAAAGATGCGCTTATTTTCTCTTTTAAATTTGACATAATTATAAATCTGTAGATAAAATATTAATATATATATTTAAAATTAAAAGATATTTTATATATATATTAATGGAAAATATCGAATTTAATAAATTAGAATTCAATTTATATGAATTATTAAATTTACCAATAAATTGTTCTACAGATGAAATCAAAAAAAAATTCAAAAAATTAATTAAAATGTTTCATCCTGATAAAATAAATGAAGCTGAAGAAAAAATATATTATAATCTAACTATAGCTAATCATATATTAGGTCATGAAGATTCAAGACATAAATATGATATATGGTTACTTAATAGTCACAAGAGTCATTCAACATTAAAAGATAATTTTAAATCTGATGAACAAAAAATTAGAGAATATTTTCCACAATCTAAAGAAGAAGCACAAGTTGAATTTATTAAAAAAAATGAAATGCTTAGTCAGAGACATGGTAATGTATTGAATGATAATAGACCATTACAAACAGTATATAAAGATAAAGAAAAAGAAAGAAAGAATGTATCTATATCAAAAGAAGATTTTAGTAGTATGGATGAATTTAATAATAGATTTTCAGAACGTAAACAAAAGGGTGTATATAGTACACAAATCATACAAAGAAATACTGATATTCAACCATTTAGTTTTAAAACCAGTTCATGTAATAATTATGCTCAATTAAAAGATTTTGATAAAGTATATATAAATGACGATCAATATAGATATGCATTTGAATTAATGCCTTCAGATGAAAGTAAATTAAATGGTAAAACAATTGGTCAAAGATTGGATGATTATAATAAAGAATCAAACAATTTGAAAAATAATAAAATGAATATAAATAATCTTAATTTTTAATTTAATAAAATTTAAATCTCCTTTTTAATATTAATGGTTAAAGCTCAGGATTTAATATATGAACAGAACGAAAGAGAAAAACTTAAAAAGAAGGTATATAAACAAATTTATAAAAGATTAGAAAACAAAATAATACAATGTAATTCAATGAATTTATCAGAATGTTGGTATTTATTACCAGCTATATTTTATAATATTCCGTTATATAATAGAGAAGGTTGTAAGTTATATTTAAAAAAGAAACTAAAAGACGATGGTTTTTCAGTTTATTTTACAGGAGATGATAATAATATTATATATATTTCATGGAAAAAATAATTATTATGGTAAATAGTAAGGCATGTGTTGATATTTATACGAGTAAGCAGGTGGTAAATCTTTTTTATTTATTATAGATATAAATAATAAAATAATACAAATAATAATTAACACAAATACAACTTTTAAAGCATCTTTAGATATTTTTATATTACATCCAGGTAATGTTATTGTTTCACCATGAGTTGGTGTAAATAATTCTTTCATTTTGTTTAAACATTCTGGACAATTAGTTATATGTTCCATCATATTACATGATGAAAAATTTTCAACAACAGGTGGTTCTATAAATATATCTTTTTTAATGTCTATTGATGTAGTGGGTGTTGGTACAGGTGTTTGTGTTTGACATTTTGTTTCTACTTTTATATCATCATTTTTCTTATATATTTCTTTATTACCCCAAGCATCATTTATAGTAGAATAGTTTATCATTATATTAATTATAATTATATTTTAATTTTGTCGTTTAATATTAAAGAAAAGATTGTTTAATATTATA
>JACCDO010843206.1_pt1 | contig 35254 bp, 32 predicted proteins | sample 7446101 | NCBI WGS metagenome assembly JACCDO01 (sample SAMN15323440, study PRJNA562643) | freshwater metagenome | isolation source: river surface water | place: USA:Blue River Watershed | collected 2017-08-16 | reverse complement strand
TGAATGGTTTCATTAAAAAGGATCGTAGCTACAGAAATAATTAGAATTCCGGCTCCAAGTTCTTTGAGCATGAAGTTCTCACCCCAGTTGGCAATCATCTGACCAAGACCTACCTTCGACGCATACATTTCAGCCAAAATAATCCCAGTCACGTTAAAGATCATCCCCAGGCGCACTGCCTCAAGCAATATGGGCGCCATTGATGGCAGATAAACACGCAAGGCAATCTGCAGTCGACTGGCACCAAAAGCACGAGCAACCTTCAAATGATCGGACTTAACTGAGTCAACCGCAGCAAAGGTACAAATTAAAATAATAAAAATCGTTGAGAAAATACCGAAAGCGACTTTTTGGAACAAACCAATTCCGAATGCCAAGATAAACATTGGCAAAAACACGGTTTTCGGTATTGAAAAGACCAAGTAGATGATGGGCTTAAAAACTTGCCCCCAATACCGGCTCTCTGCGATTAAGATGCCAATCGTCACCCCGGCAGGCACGGCAATAACAAAACCCAACGCAAGATGTTCAAGTGTTGCGTAAAGGTGCTTATGAAAAGAAGCGCTCAGTAAAATTTTTTGGGCAGAACTGAACACCCCCTCAACGCTCGGAACCAAAGCTGGATTGACCCATTGGTTTGACAATAGCAATTGCCATACACACAAGAACGTCGCTCCAGAGATCGACCAAATTACAAAGCTACGAAATATAGATCGAATCATGACTGGAGCGCCGGTATCGCTTTCAAGCAAATCCTAGTTGAGCATCTTTACCTTTTTTCTAAGCAATCGGCACAAACTTATCAGTTGTGATTTCAGCTTGGGGTGCCAAGTCTTTAAATCCACCGATTACTGCAAGTTCCATTGCAAGCTTGACTTGTTCAGCTGTAAATACACCATTTTTTGAAAGACGCATATACGTCTCTTCAAACTCCTCTTTCGCTACGGCAGGAGCGATATTGTTAACATCCGCGACGATTTTTATCGCCCGCTCTGGATTATCTTGCATAAACCTGACCGAACCATAGATAGCCGCGAGAGCTGCCTTCAACGTTGCAGCCTGAGAATCAATGAACTTATCCGTCGTGACCCATCCCGTTGCCAAGTGCGACGGAATGGCAGTTGAGTAGTCAATCAGCGACTTCGCCTGCTTGTTCTGCAGCACTTGAAAACTGAGCGGTGGGTACACAACTGCAGCATCCACATTACCAGAAAGCAGATTTGGCACTAAGCCGCCGCCCCCTAGAGGCACACTCGTGAAATCAATCTTCTGATTAGCTTTAGTCCAAAGCCCTAATAGATCCGACAGCGATCCAGCAGCGGTGATTCCAACTTTTTTACCTGCCAGCTCTTTGATGTCCGAAATCTTCGAGTCAGCACGCACCAACATTTTCCAGCCTGTATTTGCAGTGGCGGCTAACGACACCATACGAAAGGGCACGCCTTTTTTTCTGGCTGTACCTACTTGCGAAATTAGTCCGGGAATCATGTCTGTCGCTCCGGCTGCCAAAGCCTCAACAGCCTCTCCTCCGCTACGATAAACGGTAAGCTCCGCCGCCAATCCCATTTTTTTGAATAGTCCTTGCGCCTCCGCAGTCTCGCAAATCACACTTGGCCACCACGTTTTTGTCGCGAGCCCAATACGAACTTTTTGATTAGCAAACGCCACACCTGGGATCGCAGATATTGCGGCCAAGCTCGATAGAGTCAAAATAGTTTTTCGCTTCTCGCTTGACTCGAGCGGTTCGGAGGATACTCGAGATACGACTTGGTTCTTCGACACTTTAAGTCTCCTTTAGAATTCGTTATGTTTTGTTTTTTTGATCCTAAACGAGTTACGTACAGATCACAAGCACAATAAATGGGCTAAGTCTTACTAAGAAGTCTTGCGCGGAATATATTGGCTGAGCGGGAGTCATTCGAGTTATCGTCTGATTTTTTGCCGACGACCATAGCATCGCAACGCACCAATTCCATCAAACTGAGCCAAGACATGAGCAGCCGCTGGACCGAGATTAGACAAGCAAGCGCTCTTAGCCATCCTGGCTTTCGGATGCTTTGGACTGCCACCTTACTCTCCTCTACTGCGCGCTGGGCTGATCTTGTCGTGGTTGGTTGGTTAACGCTAGAGCTGACTGACTCAGCTTTGATGGTGGGCATTGTTTCCGGATGCAAAATGGCCGGATACATTTTTGCTCCAGTGATGGGTGTTGCCGCAGACAGGATAAATCGCCGAAAACTATTGATTCTCGCATCGGTTGTGAGCGGAACGATTGCACTGCTGATGCTGATCTTATTGCTGACAGGAAAAATGATGATTGGCTATCTCATTGCCCTGTCACTCATCAGTAGTCTAACGTGGGCACTTGATCACCCAACTCGTCAGGCATTTATTCCAGATCTTGTTGGCCAAAAGAATCTTACGAATGCAATTGCCTTAAATGCTGTCGCAACTGAGACGACAGTCATTATTGGACCGACACTTGGTGGCTTGCTGATCCCAATCTTTGGGATCAGTGGTGCCTACGTTCTAATTGTGGTCATTTATCTCTTCGACTTGCTCGCGTTGTTGCGCTTAAAGAAGCAAGCACCGCAACAAGCGCAATCCTCCCCTTCCACACAACTGCCTGAGGCTACACGGACACACACCACACCACTGACCAGTTTGCTAGACGGCTTTAAGTACGCCTGGGGCAATCAAGCCGTACTCATGCTGCTGTTAATCGCCTGCATGCTGAACTTCTTTGTGGCCCCCTATCGCTACTCTTTTTTACCCTTGCTCGCACGCTATGTGTTGGACACGGGCCCGACTGGATATGGCTTGCTTACCTCAATGGCGGGTGTCGGCGCATTAGTCGCAGGCTTGTGGGTTGTATCGCTTGGTAACTACAGCCAAAGAGGTCGACTCGTCATTCTAGGCGGTCTGTTATGGCCGATTTCAATCTTCCTCTTGTCACTATCTAGTTGGTTTTACCTTTCGATGCTGATCGTATTTGCAGCGGGAATTGCACAGGCAATCAGTTGGACGCTCATCGCAACGCTCATCTTGAGTAATACAGAGGCATCGATGCGCGGTCGAGTCATGGGACTTCGCACTGGCGTAGTGATTAGCCTACCGTTCGGCAATTTTCTAGCAGGTGCCATCGCAGAAAATTTTGGTGTGGCTGTTGCGATGGCAATCTATGCTTCATGCGCGCTATTGCTCATGCTACTGATCATTAGCCGAGCCCCCATCTTGCGACAACTCAAGTAATCTAGCTGTATGCTCTCATCCATTCAAAACACCCGAGGTCAATAATCATGCTGTCATATTGGATGCAAACGATCGATCACAAAACAGTCATCGAACAACGCGACATTGAACTCCCAACACCCGGCCCTAATCAAATTCTTCTACGCTTACATGCGGCAAGTCTGAATCGGGGGGAGTTTGTCGTCGGACATGGCTTGCACAAAGGTGGTCAAGCTAGCGCGATCGGTATGGAAGGTGCTGGTGTGATCGCCGCGATGGGCAGTGATGTGAAAGGTTTCAAAGTAGGCGATAAAGTCATGGGACGTTGCCGTGGTGCATTCGCCGAATACGCGACGATGGATAGCGTAGAAGTTATGCCGATTCCCCCAGCGCTCAGTTTCGAACAGGCTGCGAGCGTGCCATTGACCTTTTTAGTTGTGCATGACATGTTGTCACTTCAAGGCAAGCTGCAAGCGAACGAATGGTTGCTCGTTCATGGGGTGTCATCTGGTGTCGGCGTCGCTGCACTACAAATGGGTAAAGCGATGGGTGCAAAAGTGATCGGCACTTCAGGTTCACCTGAGAAACTGGCCCGCCTGAAAGACTACGGTCTTGACGTGCCACTTTGCTTGCGGGGATCTGGCTTCGAAGATGCAGTCATGAAAGCCACTGACGGCAAAGGCGCCAACCTTGTCGTCGACACAGTAGGTGGCTCGGTTTTTGCTGAAAGCATTCGCTGCATGGCGTTTGAGGGTCGCTTCGCCATGGTTGGATACGTCGATGGCGTCCTCACTGCAGAGTTAGACTTGCTAGCGCTGCACGCAAAGCGATTGCGTTTATTCGGGGTGTCGAACAAGCTGCGCTCGGCGGCACAACGTGCCGAGTTTTTACCCGAGTTCAAAGCGGAGGTACTACCAGCGATTGCCGATGGCCGGATCAAACCACTGGTAGACCAAGTTTTCCCGTTTGACCAGCTTGCGCAGGCAAAGGAAATGATGGAAACCAACAAGCACGTCGGAAAGATCGTGCTGAAGATGCCCGCCTAATTACGCAGCTGGCGTACGGATCAAATAGTCGAACGCGCTGAGGGCTGCTTTTGAGCCCTCACCCGCAGCAATGACAATCTGCTTGTAGGGTACGGTTGTGCAATCACCCGCTGCAAACACACCGGGTACATTGGTATGTCCTTTCGCGTCCACCACAATTTCTCCGAATTTACTGAGTTCAATTGTTTCCTTTAGAAACTCAGTATTCGGTACCAAACCGATCTGCACAAATACTCCAGCAAGAGCGATATGTTGCTCAACACCCGTCGCACGATCTTTAAAGCGGATACCATTGACGACGCTTCCATCGCCTGTGATTTCCGTTGTTTGTGCGTTGGTGTGCACAGTCACGTTGGGCAAACTATTGAGTTTGTTCACGAGCACAGCATCGGCCTTGAGCTGATCCGCAAACTCAATCACGGTGACGTGCTCAACGATGCCCGCCAAATCAATCGCAGCTTCAATACCGGAGTTGCCTCCGCCAATTACAGCAGTACGCTTGCCCTTGAATAATGGGCCATCGCAGTGCGGGCAATAGGCAACGCCCTTGTTTCTGTATTCCTGCTCGCCAGGTACGTTCACGTTACGCCAACGCGCTCCTGTCGATAAGATCACTGACCGCGCACGCAGTGCTCCACCGTTTTCCATTTGTACAGTGATGAGACCGCCAGGAACACTCGCTGGAACGACTTTGTTCGCGCGTTGCAAGTTCATGATGTCGACTTCGTAGTGACGCACCTGCGCCTCGAGAGCAGCCGCGAACTTGGGCCCATCTGTCTCCAGTACTGAAATATAGTTCTCGATCGCCATCGTGTCGTTCGTTTGACCACCAAAGCGCTCAGCAGCGACACCCACACGAATACCTTTACGCGCTGCATATACCGCAGCAGCTGCACCTGCAGGCCCACCGCCTACGATCAACACGTCGTATGCATCTTTGGCATTGAGCTTCGCTGCCTCACGCTCCGCCGAATTCGTATCGAGCTTCGCAACGATCTCTTCAACACTCATACGACCAGAGCCGAACACTTTGCCGTTCAAGAAAACCATAGGTACAGCCATGATTTCGCGCTCTGTCACTTCTTTTTGGAACGCCCCTCCCTCGATGACGACCGTCTTGATTTTTGGATTCAAGATAGCCATCAAGGACAACGCCTGCACGACATCGGGGCAGTTATGGCAGGTCAAGGACATGTAGACTTCGAAGTTGAAATCGCCATCAAGCGCTTTGATGGCATCAATAACGTCTTGCTCCACCTTGGGTGGATGTCCGCCAGTCCAAAGCAAGGCAAGTACGAGTGAAGTGAACTCGTGCCCCAGAGGCAAGCCCGCAAAGCGAACGCCGTTGTTGCTACCCGCTTGGGCCACCACAAACGAAGGCTTGCGCCTATCATCACCAGTCGTCTCCAAGCTGACTTTATCTGATAAGGAAACGATCGTATCGAGCAGTTGCCGCATTTCAACGCCGGTTTCGCTTTCGTCCAAAGATGCGATCAGACGGATCGGCTGGCGAAGCATTCCGAGGTAAGTCTGCAGTTGGGATTTCAAGGTATCGTCAAGCATCATGTTCTCCGGTAAAGGGGCGAACAACCCCAGCGATGACTCAGTTGAGTATCGGTCAATACAAAATTAAAAAGGGAAATTTGTTTGAGGGTAAGGCACACGACGGAGAGGGAACCGCGTCTGCCTTAACCTCAAAGCCCTGCACCCTGCAGGGCGTTGAAGCAAGACTTAAAACTTAGATCTTGCCAACCAAGTCCAGTGAAGGAGTCAAGGTCTTTGCGCCTTCGTTCCACTTAGCTGGGCACACTTGACCTGGGTTAGCAGCAGTGTACTGAGCAGCCTTGAGCTTGCGAACGGTCTCTTTCACGTCACGAGCGATTTCGTTGGAGTGGATTTCCATCGTCTTGATCTTGAGATCTGGACTGATGACGAACGTACCGCGCAGTGCCAAGCCTTCTTCAGGAATGTGCACACCGAAAGCGTTGGTCAACGCGTGTGTTGGGTCACCAACCAAGGGGAACTTCGCCTTACCCACTGCTGGCGATGTTTCGTGCCAAACTTTGTGTGAGAAGTGTGTGTCGGTCGTGATGATGTAAACCTCTGCACCGGCCTTCTGGAATTCGGCGTAGTTGTCAGCTGCATCTTCGATTTCGGTCGGGCAGTTGAAAGTGAAAGCTGCTGGCATGAAAATCAAAACTGACCATTTGCCCTTGAGGCTGGCTTCGGTCACTTCGATGAACTTGCCGTTGTGGAAGGCTTGAGCTTTGAACGGTTGGACTTGTGTATTGATCAGGGACATGATGTATCCTTAGTCAGGGTTGATAAATAAAAACAATCGTTTTACTGAAGTTGGTAGACGAATTATAGGGATCAATGTTCCGATACCCAAATTGGTTGTTTTAATGACGCCGATTGTTCAAACCTATCTCCAAGTCCCTGACCCCCTCTAAAACGTATAGGCAGACTCCATCTCGCGCCGGATCTTGAAGGCTGCGGTGTTGGGATCCATCTGGACATCGTCCCAGCAGAGGCTCTGTCCTTTGGCTACGGGGCGGATCACCTTGACGCTGTGGGCCATTCCCAGAGGCAAGCCCCCCATGCGCTTGGAGGTCGCTGCAGGTAGCAGCTTGCCCCAGACGGTGTAGCCGCCCTCACCGTCTAGCATTTCGCCTACCTTTAAGTCTCTCTTAGCAGTTGCGACAACATCGGCGTTCCAGCCGGTTGCGACGCCTGTCGCCTCACCGCGCAGGGCAACACTCGCAACGCTCATCCCAACCTCAAGACCGATCAGATGCCAGCGCTTGTACAACGTGAAATAGCGGCCGGTTGGATCCGTGTGCGCCTTATATTCTTCAAAGCAGTTCTTGATGTAATCAGTTTCCGCTTCAACGGTGACCCACACACCCATCCGAATGTCATAAGGAATCACACGCCCATCTTTCTCAAGGCTGGAGATGACCTCTACCATTCCTTTACGTTCAAGCACACCGCCCTCACTAATGGGACGCGTCACATAAGGAATATCTTCAACACTTGCGGGCGGGTATAGCAAACCATTTGAAGGCACACCTAGACCCGTTGCGTTAGACACAGCTGTGCTTTCAATGGACGGCTTTGAGCCATCGAGAAAACTATTGAACATCTTGGGATTCAGCCCGCCGCGCTCCGCCTGCTCGGGTGTTAAACCGTAGTGATGCCAAACCGTCTCTGGTGTTGACTCAGAGAAGTGCGGTAACCATTTATGCCCACGCCCCGCTGCAACAACAGGGAAACCGCAGGTACGGGCCCAATCAACCAAATCGCAGATCAGTGCAGGTTGATCACCAAACGCAAGTGAATACACGACACCTGCAGCTTGTGCACGCGAACCTAACAAGGCACCGCAGAACGCGTCCGCCTCAACGGTGACATTGACGACGTGTTTTTTATTCGCGAAGGCTTCCAAAATGTGATCAACCGCATGCATAGGCGAACCAGTGCATTCGACAACGACGTCAACGGCCGGATGACGGACCAAGGCTTGCCAATCATCGGAGATAAAGGTGGTGCCGTTCTTGGCGGCATCATCGAGAGATTTTGCATCAAGGCGTTGAGGATCCCACCCCACTCGCGCTAAGTTCACGCGCGCGGCTGCGGGCGATAAGTCAGCGATACCAACAAGATGTACGCCTGGGGTGCGTGGGATTTGCGATAAATACATCGAGCCAAACTTTCCGGCACCAATCAACCCGACACGAATCGGACGATTCTCTGCAGCGCGCGCTAACAACTTTGCATGCAAACTCATGCGGTTTCCTTCAAAAGATCCAGTGATGTTTCAAGAGCACTACTCGGCATTCCTTTCGCCCAAGGAAGGTCGACTGGATAAGGTTTAAGCAAACAATCATCAGGCAGACACTCAATCGGTGTGAAATCGCGGTGCGCAATGTATTCGGGCCGCTTATGTCGACGAATGTGATTCGATACCGCACACAAACTCAAATAGACGCTGTTGCGATTCCATGGCGACAAGTTGCTACTCGAAGCATGTACTAGGCAGCTATGGAAAAGAATCATGGATCCCGCCGGTCCGGTTGGACTCACGATTCCGCCATCCTTATCACCGGCACGAGCAACAAGCTGACGAATCAGATCATTGTCGACCGTCCATAAGGGATAGCTTGTCGTGGTCAGATCATGCTTGGCATCCACTACACCCTTCTTGTGGCTGCCTGGGATAAACATCAAGGGACCGTTGTAGGGATTCACGTCATCTAAAAAAATCGCCACATTCATCGCACGTTCAGTCGGCATTAAATCGTCATTAAGCCAAGTACCGTAATCTTGATGCCACTGCCATACATCACCTTCAAAAGCCATCTTGCCGTTAATCTTGAACTGATGCATATACAGTTTTTCACCGAACAAGGCTTCTACAGGTTTGATCATGCGCGGGTGACGCCCTAACTTGGCGAACGGCTCGCTGTACATGTGCGCTGCAAAGTTTGTTCGCACAGCATCACTGTCTTTCTCCCGCACGTTATAGGCCTCGCGCCGGCTGTACAGTTCTGGCACTGCAGCATTTAGCGCTTTTGTTTCTTCCGAGGTAAACAAACCGGGAAAAAATAGGTAGCCATCCTTGTCGAACTGCGCAATTTGTTCCGGTGTTAAGTTCATGTTTGTCTCTTTATTGGAGGTAAATATGCGTTTTCGTAATATACAAGAGCAGTGGTATAAAACCGGTATAGTAAATAAAAATTGCTTGAGCGCTTAATCCTCTTAAATCAAGCAAAAAACTAATGAGACATCATCACCATGAGTATTCGCGGCAAAGCCTACATTGCGGGCATCTTTGAGCATCCCGCACGCAAAATTCAGAACAAATCACTCGCCCAACTCCATGCCGAATGCGCTAAGGGCGCACTAGAGGATGCAGGCTTAACGATCCAAGACGTCGATGGCTATTTTTGTTCGACGGACGCCCCTGGCGGCTTGGGCGGTATCAACATGATCGACTACATGGGGCTAACCGTCACCCACTCCGACTCCACCAACACAGGAGGCTCCTCGTACCTGTATCTGGTCGCACACGCTGCGGAGGCGATCGCGGCAGGCAAGTGCAAAGTAGCCCTTATCACCTGCGCCGGTTTTGGCAGACCTGGCACGGTTGTGCGCGAACTAGATTCCAGCATCCCTGACACCCCTTTCGAAATCCCCTACGGTCCGGTCACAGTGAACCTGTACGCTCTGGCGGCGATGCGACATATGTACCAGTTCGGCACGACAAGCGAACAATTGGCGTGGGTGAAAGTTGCTGCGTCGCACCATGCGCAACACAACCCAAATGCCATGCTGAAAAAAGTCGTGACGGTCGAGGATGTACTGAACTCGCCCATGATTTCTGACCCACTGCACCGCTTAGACTGCTGCGTAGTCACAGACGGAGGCGGGGCAGTTATCGTCGTCAGTCCAGAAATCGCCAAGACCTTAAAGCGCCCCAAAGTTAAGCTGATCGGGGCTGGTGAGTCGCCAAAAGGACAAATGGGCGGAAAAGTTGATATCACCTACTCTGGCGCCGTACGTTCCGGCCCGATCGCATTTGCCGAAGCGGGAGTCACCCCAAAAGATATTAAGTACGCATCGATTTACGATAGCTTTACGATTACCGTCGTGATGACATTGGAAGATCTTGGCTTTTGTAAAAAGGGCGAAGGCGGTAAGTTCGTCATGGACGGCAACCTAATTTCCGGCGTCGGCAAACTACCGTTCAACACCGATGGCGGTGGCTTGTGCAACAACCACCCAGTCAACCGCGGCGGAATCACAAAAATTATTGAGGCAGTACGACAGCTGCGCGGCGAAGCGCATCCGCTCGTACAAGTCAAAAACTGCGACCTTGCCCTTGCACATGGAACAGGCGGTGCCCTGAGTACACGCCATGGCAGTGCCACCCTCATTATGGAAAGAGAATAAAACGATGACGACTCCCTACCAAGACAGAAAGATTCCGGCCCCGAAGTGCAATGACGGCGATGAGGTCTATTTCAACGCAGCGACTGAAGGAAAGCTTCTTGTGAAGCAATGTAATGACTGTGGTGAGTATCATCACTACCCGCGCGCACTCTGTCCATTTTGCTTTAGCGACAAGACCGAGTGGAAAGAGGCCAAGGGTACGGGAACAATTTATAGCTACAGCATTACTCGGACTTCCGGACCCGTTCCTTACGCCATTGCATACGTCACACTTGATGAAGGTCCAACAATGCTGACCAATATTGTTGACTGTGATCTTGACACGATTCGCTGCGGTCAACGCGTAAACGTGACGTTTAAACAAAGCGAAGACGGACCCAGCATCCCTGTCTTTAAACTTGCCTAACGTATACGAGGTTTTGTCATGAGCGATGCTCTCTTTACCTATTGGGTCGGAATGGACATTCCGGCAGACACAAGCGCTGCGGACGTTGCAGACTTTAATGATTTCTACAGTAATGTTCATCGCAAAGAGGTTCTCGCGGCTAATCCAGGATTCCTGCGTGGTCGTCGCTACGAACTCGCACAAGACGACACACGTGGCCCGCGAGGACCGCGATTTTTAGCCGCCTATGACATTGAGAGCAAGGAAGCAGCAATGCTTTACATTTCTCGCAATGATGGTCCAGCGAGTGGCCGCCCTGTCTACAGTGACGGCCCAGCCGCTTGGAAGCAGCGCAAAACAAAATGGCGTTTGATGTGGCAGCATATTTTGAACAATCCGACCTCTCTGCAGGTCTCGGCCTCACCCTATATGTATCTGGTCGGAATGACCGAAGCCGCCGGCGCAGGACCCGCCGAAGTTGAGGCATTCAATCATTTCTACAACACCATTCATGTCCCGGAAGTATTAGTTGGTTATGGTTTCGAGAGTGGTGCACGTTATGAGCGGTTGCGTGAATTCATGCATCCTGAGCCAGGCTCACCGCACTATCTTGCAATGTATGGCATTAAGGATGAAGCGACAGCGAAGGCCTTCATGCAATCAAGGCTCACCGCGGACCCAAGCGGTAACAGCTTCTCTGATGGTCCGCCTGTTTGGATGAACCGCGACACCAAATGGCGCTTGACCTATCGCCTGGTCGAATAAATCCTCGGCTAGACAACTGAACATTACAAATACGGGAAGACTGAGATGATTTACTCACGCCATGTTGGCAAAGCCAAGATCTATAACGTCCTCGAATATAGCGGCCCAACCCACGCAGCAGATTTCGTCTTCCCCGCTTTAGATGTCAAGGATATCAAGCCACACCTCTCTTGGCTTGCACCACACCACTACAACATCAAGCTCGAGCGCTTTATCGTGGCGATGCAGCTCTGGGTCATGCACATCGACGACAAAGTGATTGTGATCGACCTAGGAGTAGGCAATCATAAAAAGCGCGCTTCCGAACGGATGAATATGCTCAACACCCTCACGCCACTTTGGCTCGCTGCCGCAGGAGCCGATCCAAAGTCCGTGACCCATGTTGTCGTAACGCACTTTCATCCGGATCACGTTGGTTGGGGCACACGCATGGATAATGGCAAGTGGGTCCCTACTTTTCCCAATGCTCGGCATCTTATGCCCAAGATCGACTTCGACTTGGCGCTAGCAGCTTACAAAAACGGCGACAAAGGCGTCATTAGTGGTTCGTTCGAAGATAGCGTGCTTCCGCTTTATGAAGCAGGCTTGATTGACTTCATCGAGGACGGGGATCTCGTTGCGGGCTGTCTGGAGGCAGAGATCATGCCTGGCCATACGCCTGGGTCGATTCACTTTCGCTTTCGATCCGAAGGCAAAGAGGCAATCTTCGCCGGTGACGTAATGCACAGTCCTCTTCAAATTGCGATGCCGCATATCAACACGTGGATCGACGCACATGCCGAACAGGCACGCGCCTCACGTGCACTATTTCTGAAACGTGCAGCAGAGCGCAACGCATTGATTATGCCCGTGCACTTCGGCTGGCCGCATTGTGGGTACGTTCGCGGCGATGCAGTCAATGGTTACCGCTTTGAGCCTGCTGAGCCTGAGGGACGTGGAGAATAAGATATGAAAAGAATACTAAGCGTTGCCCTAGCGGCCCTAGCGCTGACAACACTGAGTGCGCAAGCACAACCTTACCCTAATAAACCCGTCAAACTGATCATCACCTACCCTGCGGGTGGCCCTGCCGATCAAATTGCGCGAGAGCTCGCCAACGGCTTATCGCAAAGCCTCGGACAGACGTTTGTGGTCGAACCTAAAGCTGGCGCTAGCGGAGCAATCGGCACATCCTTTGTCGCTAAGTCTGCACCAGACGGTTACACCCTGTTGGTCGGTGCGGGCGCTCCTCAAACCGGCGTTCCGGTATTTAGCGCAAAACCTCCATACGATGGGGTCACCGAGTTCACGCCAATCGTGATGATTATTGACGTACCTAACGTCATGGTCGTTGGACCTCATATCAAAGCAACGAATGTCAAAGAGTTCATCGAGCTGGCGAAGACTAAGCCCATGACATTTGCATCGACTGGCACCGGCAGCTCCACACACCTAGCCGGCGAGATTTTTCAGATCGAGACAAAAATAAAGATGATCCACGCACCCTACAAAGGTGCTGCTCCGGTGGTGAACGATATGTTGGGAGGACACATCGATGTGTCCTTCCTCAACCTGTCGGCGATGCTTCCACACATCAAGTCAGGTCGACTCAAGGCGATTGGCATGTCATCCGTCAACCGCGCACAAGCAATGCCTGACGTTCCGACGCTTACCGAACAAGGCGTGAAAGATGTAACGGGATCTTGGTATGGCTTGCTAGCTCCAGCCGGTACGCCCGACGCGGTTGTGAACACCCTCTATACCGCAGCGGCAAAGTACTTCAATCAGCCAGAGGTCCGCGCCCGAGTTGAAGCAACCGGCTCCGAACTAAAGTTGCTCAATCCCAAGCAGTTTTACGATGCAATCGTTGCAGAAAAAAACGAGTTAACAGAGCTTAATAAACTATTGAATATTCGCATTGAATAGATTTGCGCCCCCTTCCCATCTAAACATAACGCTTGAAACCTCATGAATAAAGTTGTTCCTACTGCCAACGAAGCTATTGCCGACATTCAAGATGGCGCGCGCGTCGCGATCTCTGGTTTTGGTCTTGCGCATCGCTTTCCAAATACTCTTATTTTTGCGCTACGCGACAAGGGTGTTCGCGATCTCACGATCGTGTGTAACTCGCTCGGTGCGAATGGAGAAAAAGGCCAACTGTTAGTTGAGAATGATCAAGTCAAGAAAATTATCACCTCGTTCTCGATCCGCGCAGGCATGCAAACAGAAGCAGAAAAGCGTATCGCAGCAGGCACACTTGATGTTGAGTTGGTAGCACAAGGAACCTTAGTCGAACGGTGCCGCGCTGGCGGTGCAGGCATACCAGCCTTTTACACACCGACTGGGGTCGACACTGCGTTAGCAGCGGGTAAGGACATACGTTACTTCGACGGCAAGCCCTACCTAATGGAAGAAGCCATTCATGTCGACTTCGCGTTTTTAAGCGGGTACAAAGCAGATCGGGCGGGTAACGTTCAGTTTCGTGGCGGTAGCGGCAACTTCAACGTCAGTTTTGCTAAGGCTGCGAAGGTCGCTATTGTTGAAGTAGAAGAAATAGTTGAAGTCGGCGAGTTAGCTCCTGAACACATCAACTTGCCTGGCATTTTTGTTTCACGAGTCGTGAAAATTACCGACCCGATCGATGTACGCTCTTTATCTCGCACTGAGAAGCGTCCTGCCGATAGCGCGCGCAACTATAACGGCAAACCCGCCCTGACACGCACAGGTATCGCAAAGAATGCCGCAAAAATTGTCCGAAACAATTCCTATGTAAATCTGGGTGTTGGTCTTCCCACCCTCGTTTCCAATTATCTCGATGGGCGAGGCGTCTGGCTGCACGCAGAAAACGGCGTGCTTGGCTATGGCGGAATCGTAACGGGTGATGCTATCGATCCGGATGTGTTCAATGCAGGAAGTCAGTTCGTCGAAGCCATTCCAGGAACATCTTTCTTTGAAAGCGTGACCTCCTTTGAAATGGCGCGTGGCGGGCACATCGACACCGTTATTTTAGGTGCCTACGAAGTCGACCAAGAAGGTAATGTCGCGAACTGGAGCACGACAGACACGCGTCGCGGCGGCATTGGTGGCGCAATGGATTTGATTTCAGGCGATGTCGAACTCATTATCGTCATGGAACATTCCGACAGCAAGGGAAACACCAAGCTGCCTAGACGATGCAAGTATCCCCTGACCGGACGTCAATGCGTCGACTGGCTCGTAACGGATCTGGCGGTATTGCACTGGGTAGACGGCCGCTTTGTTCTAGAGGCTGTTGCACCTGGCTTTAGCCCTGAGGAAGTACGAGCGCTTGGTCAAATTGAATTTGATGTCGCGCCCGACTATAAGGTAATGGACTAGCCTTCGAGCTTAGTTGAGGCCCAAGCGGTGAGCAGCGGCTTGCCGCTTGTAGTGGTCCACACTCCAAGGTAACGGTTATAGAGATTCTTCTCTACACCCTCAGAATTGATCTTCATTCTAACCTTACCTTCAACGATCACCGATGTACCGACGACTCGAGCCGTGACTTCCTCACGATCGATCTGCAAATACTGGACGCGCTTGGTTGCGACGCTATCGACATAACTCTCTTTGGTATCGCGACGACCGCTTGCATGCGTATAGGTTAAGCCAGCATCAATCAGCGCGGCCAGCCCAGGACCATCTTTTGCTACAAGAACCTTGCAGCGCTGCGCGTCTAACTCCAGAACTTGTTGTTCAAGTGCTTTGATTTCTACGGGTGTCATTTCAAGGTCTCCAATTTATATTTTTTAATGAAAACATTATTGCTCTTTAATCACTGTAATGTGCCCACCACAAGAAACAAAGCAAGAACGATAATTCTCGTCACAGCGGTAGGTGTTTGCAGAAGCCCAACAGCTATTCTGAAAACGCGCGCACGACCTTGCATCGTCCTTATCACTTGCTCGGCGCATACAGTTTTGATAATTCCAGTGGTTGCGTTGTTCACAAGACTGACGATCATTGAGCGCACGCTGATTTTCATTACCGACACAAATTTCACGTGCAACTGAACACTGCGCAACGCACTGACGGCCTCCGTCTGTTGTTGGTGGGTAATACTCATAGCGCACCGTTGAGCATGCGGTCAGTAGCAACAATGCGCCTAGAAATACAAAGCGACGTAAAGACCCAAAAATGATATTCATTTCAGGGATCTACCTTTTATGCGTCACAGAGATCACGCAGCCCGAGTCGAGCGGATGCCAAGCCGGCAAATCTGCAACTTCAGCGGCAACCATCCTGAAGGTAGGCAAAGTCCCCTGATAGGTGGTAGTTCCATTTGACTCTGCTGTTTTGCGACGCTCTAAACCACTTACTACGCAAACACGGTTCGGCGTAGCCGAGTCAACGCTAAACGTTGGATAGTTATTCGCAGCCTGACGCCCTGGTTCAACAGTGATCATTTTTTCATTACGGCTGGCCGTCGCGGCTTCCGGTGTCACAACGAGCACAGGCGTGGCACTTACTGTGTCCGATGACGCTGGCGCAACAACCTTGCCAGACGTCTGCGAATTGGGTTTAGGCCGAGGAGTAACGTATCCGTTAGGTTCAGCAGGCGCGCTGATACTTGTTACAACCTGAGATGGAATGGGCTTTGCCTGAGGGGTCGGTGGCACTGCCCCGACCACCTTCGGCGGTATCTTCATTGTAACGGGCACAGGGACGAGAACAGGAGTTTGCTGTGGCACCATGGGGGGAATCAACATCGGCGTTTGCTGCTGCACGATTGGTGGCACTGCCATGGGTGTTTGCTGAGGCACCATGGGTGGCACAGCCACGGGAGTCTGCTGCGGCACCATGGGGGGTATCAGCATCGGTGTTTGCTGCGGAAGCAGTGGCGGCGCGACCATTGGCACGGGATGCGGTACGAGTACGATTGGTATCTGCGGTACCACCACTTGTTGAATCTGTGGTGGTGTAACGGGAACAATCTGTCCGGGTGGGACACTCGGGCCAATCACATTCACCGTCACGGGCGGTGGGACGACATCCGGAACGCGAACAGGGTCAGGCCGCGGATCGAGGGGCGTATCCGTTGACGGCGGCACTTTCGTTGTCGGGGGCGGCTTAGTCCCAGGGTTCTGATTGGACGTACCAATCGTGGGTGACCCTATCTGCCCAGGCTTGGTCCCAGTCACCTGCCCCGTTGCCTGACTATTACTCACGATGGGTGCGGGACCGCAATTTAAACCGCCTCTTCCCTGAGCGCTGGCCGCATTACAGCTTTTTGCGATTGCAGGGGATCCTACAACAACCAGCGCACCCGCGAGCGATGCGACGATCAGTAATGCCGAGTTAAGTTGATGTCTAGTTTTCATATGATCACCACGCTTGCGTGAATTGAATCCAAACCGCAGGGGAGTAGGCAGGGGTTGAATAGCCCGCGATGAGGGGGACACCCACCCACGCACGAATCGAAAAATTCTCTTGTGAACGCGTCTGTACACCAATGCCAACGGAAGCCAGCGGCGTTTCGTTCAACATCCCGGGAATCGGTGTGTTTTGCTTGAGCCATCCCGCATCAAAAAATGCGAAAGGCGCGACAGAATCAAAATACTTGGCGCCAACATGGTAGAACTGACTAATTTCAGCTGTTGCTGCGACTCCCGAGTCGCCGATCAGCTCAGCATAGCCATACCCTCTTAAGCGAGTGCGATCACCAAGAAAATATTTTTCTGTTGTCGGCAAACTTGAAGTGGTGATCTGTGCCGTCGCCTCGAGGCGCAAGCCTAAGCCCGCGGACAAATTACTTAACGGTGTCGTATAACCAGCGCCGAGTCGCAAGTGATAAAAATTCGGATCACTCACAATTTGTGTTCCGTAGTACTGCCGATCAGCCACACCACCGGTCAAGGTCACACCTGCTCTAAAAGTCGAACCATCGCGGTGGTTATTGCTGTACACCAGAAACTGTCTAAATACGCCTGACTTCGTATCGTTCATTCCGCTCAACGAGTTATCTAGGGCCGAATAGCCAACTTCAGACATGGTGTACAAAAAGCTATGGGCATCTCGATGGATCGGATAACCGACCACAACGTTTGCCATCAAGGTATTTTGAAACAAATTCTGTGGTGTTTGATTGAGGCCCGTGTAAAGGCTGCGAGTCAATCCCGTGCCGATCGTTCCCTCTGCATACAGTCCTTCTGAGCCGATCGGAGCACGGTAAGTCAGGGAACCAAACACACCGCTCCAGTTGTTATTGAAATCAGCACTCGGAAGAACGTTTACCCGGAACATATCGCCCGGCGTTAACGTCGAATAAACCTCTTCGGAAAGTACCGCATAAATACCCTTGCCAAAGTTGCGCGGCAGATTATCCAGCGACAAGCTTCCTCGTTGCTTAACGGTCTTCACTGCAATTTTCAGAACATCGTCCCCTGCGCCTTGAGACGAAACGAACTCGGAAGTTAAAGACACACCAGATAGATCTCTGGCCAGCATGATGCCGCGCTCAAAACGCTCGAGTGTGAGAGGCTGATCGCCGACAGCGTTCGACACATACTTGTGTATCGTTTGCGCCAATTCAGGCGATGCACCGGAAACTTCTATTTTAGAAAGTCGTCCTTCGTGGACAATAAGTTGAGCACTTTTCCCAGCGTGTGCGACGCGTACATCAACGAGAAAATAACCATCCTCACGATAAATGAGTTGAATTGCGTCGGCGATATCTTCAATGCTGAAGTCTTTCGTTTGCTTGTGTGCATGCTCGACTGCAAAAAGCCAAAGCTGCTGCGGATCATAAGCTGTCACTCCCATCAAGGAGATGTTGTCGTATCCCTGAGGATGTACGACAGCGGTCTGGCTTTGAGCGACAACACTCATAGAACCGAGGCTGAGTATTGCGGAGAACCACAGAATAAAACTCTGCTTTTTAAACGACATACAAACTCCAGATTTTTATTTTTAGAACTGAATCGAATGTCGCTGATTCAATTGCACTTCACGTATTTGTTTTGCTTAGCATCAAGCAAATAGTCCTCAAACACTAACAGTGGATCAAACACATCGTTGCCTAGAATTGCGTATTTGAATCCGGGAGGTGGCGCCTGCACAGAGCCAAACCATGAGTAAGCGGACATGACTTTTTCGGTCTTACCGTTGACGGTCAGCAAGACATCATTGTTCGCATTAGATCGATCGAACGTGAATTCAACAACGGTCTTGCCGTGACAGAAAACAACTCCCTCGGGAGCCTCAATCGCCAGCGCACCTTTCGCGTACAAACAGGCAGAAGCCAAAAACACTGACGCTATGATTTTTTTCAAGTATTGTCTCGTTAATGTTGTTAACATGTTTACACAATATTGAAAGTATTGTTGCATACTCAGCATCATTGAGCAATCCAACTCTTAGTGTCACACACGACATGACCGCCCTACAAAGTGACATCAAACAACAGCGACTCGATTCAATCATCGGCATCGCCCGTCGCCTCTTCGAACAGAGCGGCTATGAGCATGTTGGGGTCCGCGAGATTTGCCAAGCAGCCGGACTGAGCCCTACTCAACTCTACCGGCTTGGAGTATCCAAACAAGACTTGTTGGCCGAGGTCATACTCCGCGTTAACCAACATCAAATCGACTGCATCAAGCCATTTTCTACCAAAGGATTCAAGTCCGCCCAAACTTATATCGAAAAATATTTGCTCAGGTTGTACCAGGCGGATATCGATATAAAAGGTATTCGTGCGGAGGGAGCCGCTTTCGGATGGAAGTGGACTGGCAAGTACGAGGCGCTGATTACTGAACAGGTGTTTCAGCTGATCAAGCCAATTGCGGATGCACTTACCTACGATCAATACGATGCGATCCACGCGCGATGTTATGCAATCTGGTCGCTTTACTACGTCGGCTATCGACACGCCGTCATGAGTAACGGAGATGCCCAATCCTGCCTCGACGGAATCAAACCTAGTCTTGCGTTGTGCTTGAAAAAATAACCACTCACAACAAAATACTAGCCGTGTAGTCCTGCAAAATAACATGTCAAGCTACTGCGCTATGTTTATATTCCCTTGCTTGATGACGTTGGCCCACTTTGTGGTCTCGGCTGCAACAAATTCCGACCACTCCTGCAAGGAGCGTAAATCAGGAGTCGATCCTCGCTGAACGAGAGCTTGTTGCATAGAAGTCTCCCTCATAATCGCTTGCACGTCTTCAGATACTTTCTTAACAATCGCCGCGGGCGTTCCCTTTGGCATGAAAAGTCCCGCCCAGCCAACACCAGAAAAACCGGGATAACCCTGCTCGGCGATTGTTGGGACTTCGGGCAATTGAGGTGCGCGCTCGCTGGATAGCGATGCAATCGCCTTGAGCTTGCCGTTCTGTATGTGCGGCAAGGACGAAGCCATCGTATCGACGGCTAACAAGATATGTCCGCCTAGCAAATCATTCATCGCGGGACCGCTGCCTTTATAGGACACTCCACTGATGTCGATCTGTGCGCGTTGTTTAAACAATTCGGCAGCCAATTCAAGAGCATTGGCACCAAAGCCCCAAGTCAACTTGCCCGGAGACTGTTTCGCGGCATCCACAAGCTCTTTCAAATTATTGTAGGGGGCTGAGGGATTTGCCAAAATCAACCAAGGCTGCGTAAAAATTCCGCCCACTGGAACAAAGTCTCGTTGCATGTTGTACGGTAACTTTGGATAGATTGCCTCGTTTACCGCCGTCGTCGTGCTGCTTGCAAAAGTGATGGTGTAACCGTCCGCAGCGGCCTCCTTGCCTGCGAGCATTCCAGGAATACTTGCGCCACCTCCCCGGTTATCAACAAAGACAGGTTGCCCCCACTTTTGCGTCAAACGCTCGGCTAGTAATCGCGCGATGATATCGGTTGCCTGACCCGCAGGGAACGGCACAATCAAACGAACGGTTTTGGTCGGATAAGGCGTCGCACTTTGAGCGTAAAGAGGTAGCGAAGATAATCCGGCCAACGCCGCAACGGCGAACGCACCCAAGCGAGCGAATATTTTCATGTCATCCTCGAATGAAAGTATTTTAATTTTCTAAATATTAGCTCTGCTTTGCTCGTCGTGTCACACAAATCTTAGGCATTAGCTCTCTACCCACGCATCGCCTTGAGCTGCTCTGGATAACCACTTGGATCGATTAATACATCGATCAGAGACGGCCCCTTCGTCATGAGCGCTTGTTCCATCGCAGCCTCGAACTCCCCCTCGGTCGCCACGCTCACGCCAAAACCACCTAAAGCCGACATCGTTGCTGCAAAATTGTGATGTTGCCATCGCACACCATTAGGCTCCAAGGATCGACTTTGTTGCTTGATATCGATCAGAGAAAGCGAGCTATCGTTAAATACGACCACAACAATCTTTGCACGCTGCTCAACAGCTGTGCAAAGCTCGCCCAAGCACATCATCAGGCCACCATCGCCCGTAAAGCACAGAACTGTTGCGGCAGGCTCTTGAACCGCCGCCGAGATCGCGGCGGGCAGCGCAAAAGCCATCGTTGCCAAACCATTTGAAATCAGCACATCTCCAGGCCGTTGGGCAGGAAAAAATGCAGCGACAGAAAACATATGGGCACCTGCGTCAATCGAGAAATAAGGCTTAACTCCAGCCTTCTCACAACATACGGCAGCCAACTGTGCGACACGATCCGGAGCCACAGCTTGCTTGACTGGCGCATAAGCAAGTTGCGTTTGCGCGTTCGTGCGCAAGCGTGCAAGCTCTGTAGATTCCCACTCCTTTTGACTTACCTCTCCCGCAGAAGTTAATTCAATCAAGATGTCTGTGATGGACCCAATTACCTGAACCGATGGCTCAACATAATGCACAGGATGCTTAAATGACGAGATGTCTACAACAGGTGTGGTGTATCGCCAGGGTTGCAAGATCAACTCAACGGGATCCAGTCCAACTAACACCATCAGATCTGCTGCGGCAATCGCCTCCTGCTCCAGCGAGCCGCCGGTAAAGATCCCAAGAACCTGGGGGCTTTCGTCAGGCACCACACCTTTGGCTTTGTACGTCATCAACACAGCGCATCCAAGCGACTGAATGAAGGTCCGTACCGCATCACTGTGTGCACGTGCCTCGAGACCAACAACCACGATTGGCTTACGGGCCTTTCGTAAGGTCATTCGAAGCGCCTCAAGCTGCTTCGTATCAATCGGCCGCATGACTTGAGGTCTCTTTTGACCCGCGTTTACCTTACTATCGTGTCCGTTTGGCTGCACAACATCCACATGACGCCGTGCCGTCTCCGACGTGAGCTCTATATGCACCGGACCTAGTGGATGCGTGGTGGCCGTAGCGAGCAGGGCATCGATTTCGTCCTCCGGATTACCTGATTCAAGTCGACTAACTGCCTTGACCAAAGGTTTAAGCACAGCCTGTTGATCAAAAACCTGATGGGTAATGTAGGTCAGCTGTTTTGGAGTGAAGCCATCCGTCAACACAATGACTGGCGCCCGATCCAAGCTAGCGTAAGCCACTCCGTTTGCCGCATTGGTCAAACCTGGACCTTTTGTCATCAACGCAACGCCAGGTACACCGGTTGTTTCAGCCAATGCACCAGCCATCATGACGGCGGCGTTTTCTGTTTTGGTTAGAACGAACTGAATGTTCTCGGCTGCAGCTGCGGCAATAATATCGAGCGAGGAGCCGCCGCCGGGTAATCCAAAAATCTTCTTTACTCCTGCGAGCGCCAATTTACGCACTAATAGTTGAGCAATTGTCATTGTTTGAGTCATTTCGTTGCTAGCCCTTTTGTTTTTTACTAATGCTCGTTAATCTACGCACGATAACTTAAATAATAGGGAGACAGACGTGCGCATCACTTCGACACGATCATGGTTTAAACAGAAACTTTTCTTAGCCCTCTTTGGTGCTTTGCTCGTCACTGAAGCGATCGCGCAGTCCACATATCCCTCGCAACCGATTCGACTAATCGTCAGCTTCGCGGCGGGCGGTCCAACCGATATCTTTGCACGCCTTGTTGCGTCGAAACTTGAGAAAGAATTGGGTCAACCAATCATCGTTGAAAACAAGCCAGGTGGTGGATCCAATATCGGCTCAGAGTTTGTAGCGAAAGCGAAACCTGATGGCTACACCCTGCTTGTGGGTACAGTTGCTAACGCAACCAATATGGGTATTTATAAGAACCTAGGGTATGACACGGCGCGAGACTTTGCGCCCATCACACAAATCATGTCTTCGCCAAGCGTGTTAGTCGTTAATAACAATTTACCGGTACGTACCTTAAACGAGCTAATTGCGTACGCAAAAGCAAGACCAGGCAAGCTTAGCTACGCATCCTCAGGTGCAGGTGGCATGCAACATCACGCAGGCGAATTGCTCAAGTTACGCGCAGGCATTGACGTGATCCATATCCCATACAAAGGAGCGGCACCAGCACTCACTGACGTCATTGGGGGCACCGTAGACTTTGGATTTAAAACGGCGAGCGGAGTAATGCCTGCGATCTTGAGCGGCAAGGTACGACCCATCGCCGTTGCCGGTAGTGCACGTCTCGCTCAACTACCGGATGTCCCGACCATGGCCGAAGCAGGCATGCCTGATCTGGAAGCAGACTCCTGGAATGGCCTATTTGCCCCAGCCGGCACCCCACCAGCGATTGTTAATCGTCTCGCACAGGCGACCATCACAATATTAAAAACACCAGAAATCCAAGAACGATTTGCAGCGATATCTGCCGTTCCGGTGGGCAGCACGCCAGATCAATTCGCAGAATATGTTCGCGCGGAGATCAAAAAATGGGGGACTGTGGCGAAACAGGCGAATGTCCAAGCGAACTAGCATCACCCTCACGAAGTAGAGCTCCACTCCGTGGAGCTCTACAGCTTAACTATCGAACCGTCACAGGATCGACGCCTGTCTTGCGGATAGTTTCAGCGACCTCTGGCGATTGGAAGAATCGGACAAGCTGTTTTGCTGTGGCTTGTTCAGTCGAGCCTTCTATCAACCCAGCCGAAAAGAAAATAGTTTGCTGTACCGAGTCGGGCAAGGTGCCGATGAAGTCGAGCTCCTTGAAATAAATCAACTCACTTACTTGCTGAAAGCCAATTTCAGCATCGCCACGTGCGACAACGGCGCCCACGCGCTCGCTCATAATCTTTGTAGCTTTATCTTTAATCTGATCAGCGATTCCAAGCTTTGGAAAGAGTTCAGTCGACAAATACACACCGCTGGCACTCGCAGAATACGCAATCGACTTCGCATCCAGTAACGTCTTCTTCAAAGCTTCAACTGTACTGATATCTGGCTTCGGAGTTCCCTTCCTTACCGCAGCTCCAATCTGTGAACGTACTAAATCCACTCGACTACCTTTAATGACGTAGCCACTTTTGACGAGAGCCTCTAGTCCACCATCAGACAGAATCACCAAGTCAAACTTTTCGCCACGGGCAAGACGTGTTGGAATTGCATCGGGCGCATTGCCTACCGACGCCCCAAACGAACTAATCACTTTGTGACCAGTCTGCTTTTCAAATTCAGGAATGAGTTTTTTGTATGCCTCTGTAAAAGCACCAGAAGTAATCACACGAATTTCTACTGCTTGGACAGAAAATGAAGTGAGAGCAAAAAAAATGGCAAACACCGAAAGCAGACATCGCATGGCTTTTGAAAATTTGATCACTTGTAATCTTCCTATTTTTAAAATGATGCGTTAAAACTTATTATGGACTATAAAGAATTTAGACGCGTTTATTGTATTACCCAGTCGGATGAACGTTGACTCCGTAGCAATAAAGGCTTAAAACGTTCAAACCATCGGCAGTAGACCGAGGATTTTTATATTACTGCTGGAGACATCATGCAAAGTCATACTATCGCTCGTCTTGGGCGCCTGCTTACGGCCGTCCTCGCCGGAATCACACTGCTCGGCCTAAATGGCTGTGCAACTCAGACCGGAGCTGAGGGGACCAAAATCTCGGCTGCCGCGAACGAGCAAATCATCATGGAAGAGTTCATGGTGCCTAGCGGAGATGCGGGAATCAATCTTTACGTCCGCAATAAGCGGCTGAAGTCGACTACATCCTTCAATAAAGATAATGTTGTCTTGTTTGTACACGGCGCGACCTACCCGTCGGAAACTGGTTTTGATTTGAGACTAGACGGACTCTCCTGGATGGATGTCATGGCACAGCAAGGCTATGACGTTTATCTGGTGGACATTCGCGGATATGGCAAGTCAACGCGACCCGCCGCCATGGACCAACCAGCCGCTGATAACAAACCTATTGCAGATACTGACACAGCAGCGCGTGATTATGCGGCGGCCGCCGACTGGGTACGCAAACGTCGAAATATAGAAAAGCTAAACGTTGTTGGTCATTCATGGGGTACTGCGATTACCGCGTTGTACACCACGCGCCACGCTGACAAGGTCAATCGTCTAGTGCTTTTTGCACCCGTCTGGATCCGTAAGACGGCATCATTAACCGACTCTGGTGGCGCCCTAGGTGCGTATAGGACCGTCACCATCGATGCTGCCCGCAAACGCAAAGAGACCGGATTGAAGCCTGGCCAAAATCCTCAACCAGAAGCGTGGTTTGAAGCTTGGGCTGCTGCAACGTTTGAAAGCGATCCCGTCGGTGCGAAAGCCACACCAAAATTTGTACGTGCGCCAAACGGCAGTGTTCAAGACAGTCGGCTCTACTGGAGCGCCGGCAAGCCTGTTTACGACCCTGCCCTGATCACTGTTCCAACAATGTTGATCTTGGCCGAGTGGGATGCTGACACCCCACTCTACATGGCACAGACTCTCTTCCCACTCCTTACGAACTCAAAGGACAAGAAACTGGTGGTACTGAGCGAAGGTACACACGGGATCATGAACGAAGTCAAACGCTTCAGCCTCTTTAATGAAGTTGATCGTTTCTATAAGGACGGGCGCTAAATCGCCTCTCAGTTCTTGTTATCGAACTTGCCCTGAGAAGCGAGTTTTTGCCAACGTTCCACTTGCTTCGATAAGTAGGCGCCGTAATCCTCGGGACTCCAGTCCCCCGGCTCGGCGCCTATTTGATTAATACGTCCGCGCACATCGGGAGTGCGCATTCCCTCAAGAAGCGCAGCAGAAAGCCTGTCGATCACGGCTTTGGGCGTGCCAGCGGGCGCGAGCAAACCAAACACAGCCATCATATCGGTTTCCGGCAAGCCAATTTCTTCCAAGGTTGGAAGTTCTGGGCTCATTGGCCAGCGCTTAGGAGATGTCACGGCTAAGGCTTTAACCTTGCCTGATTTCGCATTGACTAAACCACTGCTCAAACTATCAAACATAATTTGCACTCTTCCGGCCAGCAAATCCACTTGTGCGGCAGCGGTGCCTTTGTAGGGCACATGTACGATTGAAGCGCCGGTCGCACTTGTAAACAAAAGGCCAGAGAGGTGACTCACCGTACCTAAACCAGCAGACGCATAGCTCAACGAATTGTCAGCCTTCTTGCTTCGTACAAACTCGACAAGCTCTTTAGCCGAATTGACGGGCAGACTTGGATGGACGACCAGGACGTTGGGAGCCGTCGCAATCAAGGCAACCGGTGCGAACCGAGTGGTTATCAAGCTTTTAGGATCGCGATTAATCACTGGGTTAACAATGTCGGCTGTTACGTTTACCAGTAATGTATTGCCATCAGGCTTTGAGTTGGCCACGGCGTCCGCTGCAATTGCCCCACTCGCTCCAGCTTTGTTCTCGACAACTACCGAGACACCTAGCTTGGCACTCAAAATCTCCGCAGCAATTCGACCCGCGATATCAGAGGGTCCACCTGCTGCGAAACCGACAACCAAGCGAATAGGCTCTTTGTTTACTGGTTGTGCAGCAGAGGTTGCCGACCACAAAAATAAAGACAACAAGGAACATAGGAATGCGGTGAATTTAAACATGCAGTCTCCGTATTGTGTTGATTTATGCAAAGAAGTTAACGCAAAAATATGAGTGTGTGCGACGCTGAATTGAATATTTTTTTGTAGCGCTTTCATGAGCGATTTGTTATGGTCTACTAGCTCAGCGCACAAGAACTAACAACGCCTTAAGGCGACAAACCGCCGTAGCATCGATCAAGACTTGGAGATACAAATATGGAACGCTCGTATAAAACCATCCTAGCCTGCGCTCTCGCACTGGGCTGCTCGCTATTCGCTCAGTCAAGTAGCGCGCAATCCAACGACTATCCCAATAAACCCATCAGAATTGTCGTGGGCTTCACGCCAGGCGGCTCAACCGACGCTATTGGAAGACAGATTGCCAACTCTTTTGGCAAGATCCTAGGCCAATCAGTCATCGTAGAAAACAAGCCTGGCGCTAACGGAAACTTGGCGACGGACTTTGTGCGTCGTTCGGCGCCAGATGGCTACACCATTTTCTACACCTCAATAGGCCACGTCACGAATCCACTGATTTACAAAGACGCGAAATATGATCCGATTAAGGACTTCACACCAATCGGTCAGGTGCTCGCGGGACCGAACATTCTTGTTGTACCGCCCAATTCAAGATTCAAGACTCTTCAAGAGCTGATTGATTACGGTCGCGCCAATCCTGGAAAAATAAACTTTGCTTCTTCAGGAGTCGGCTCGTCTTTACACTTGTCTGGTGAACTGTTTAAGCAGTTATCCGGTGTCGATATGGTCCATATTCCATACAAAGGTGCCGGGAATCTCATGCCGCACCTCATGTCGGGACAAGTCGACCTGGCCTTCCCTAATTTGCCGACAGGTGTTTCATTAGTCGAGCAAGGCCAGTTGCGAGCACTTGGTGTCACGACAGCTACGCGCTCGGGTGCAGCGCCCAATATTCCCACGATTGCGGAAGCAGGCGTACCTAATTACGATATGTCGACTTGGTATGGTTTAGTTGGACCCGCTGACTTACCGGCGCCAGTCATGAAAAAACTGACTGACGCATTAGCTCAAACTATGAATGATCCCGAATTTAGAGGCCGCTTGGTCGCTCAGGGCATGGACCCTAAAGGCTCGTCACCCGCAGAGTTCACAAAATTTATCCAAGCAGAGTCGATTCGGTGGGCTGCAATCTTAAAAGAAATGAAGGTCTCAGCCAATTAAAGACATGTCGCGGGGCGCTGCACGCCTACGCGACATATCGTGCAATATAAAAGACTCCGGTAAAGCTCATACCCATAACGGCTGTCATCCAGATAATTAGTCTCCAGTTGTTGGAGTTGATTTCTTTACGGATTAAGCTTATTTCGTGATGTATGGCAGTCGTGAGCTTTAGATCTAATTTCTTGAGATCTTCTTTAGTCGCGAGCGTCGGCAAAATCGTGTCGAACCGAGTTTCAAGAGTGGTCATTCTATTTTCCATCCCAATGTCCTGTAGAGCGAGGGCAACGCGCATCTTATGCGAATCGATCTCGACTCAGGCAAGTTACAGGACAAAGAACTCCAGGCGCAAGACAATCGTTACACTTGGTTACAACTCAGCGCTCTTTTGAATGCTGAAGAGTAACGCAAGCTTACTACCGATAGACCAAATCTCTTAGCGCAAGCGATAAGCTCGGTACGTAGGTAATCACCATTAGGCAGCACAATACGACAGCAACGAATGGCCATAGACGGCTGATCACTTGGTCGAGCGACAGTCGCGCGACAGTGCAAGCAGCAAAGAGATTCACGCCGAAAGGCGGTGTGATCATACCCAGGGCCAAATTCACAACCATGACCAAGCCGAAGTGAACAGGATCAATTCCGAAATGTATAGCAACGGGTGCGAGAATCGGGGCTAGAACAATGATTGACGCACCAGTCTCAATAAACATACCGATGATGAATAGCGCAATATTCACACCTAATAGGAACATTGCAGGAGATTGCAATACAGATTCAAGCCAACGTCCAATCGCATCTGGAACCCCTGCCCGTGTCAACAGGAAAGCGAAAAGCCCCGCGTTGGCAATGATGAACATAATTACAGCGCTTGAGACAACCGACTTTTTTAAAATTGGAAAAATGTCGCGCGGCTTGATCTCACGGTACAAGATCATGCCGACAAATAGCGCATAGAACACGGCAACGGCTGAGGCTTCCGTTGGAGTGAAAACTCCTCCGTAAATACCACCGAGGATGATCACCGGCATTAACAGCGCCCAACCTGCCTGAATTGAAGCCTTACCGAAACTCAAACGCCCATCCCCATCGTTTTTACCCCATCCCTTTAAACGGCAGTAGATATGCACAAAAGCCATCAACGACACGCCAATAAAAATGCCGGGGCCAAAACCTGCAATGAATAACTCTCCGATGGAGACTTCAGCGGCTACACCATACAAAATCATTGGGATCGACGGTGGAATGATGACACCCAGTTCTGCGCTGGTAGCCTGGAGCGCAGCAGCATAGTTAGGTGGATATCCATGCTTGATCAACGCAGGGATCAGAATGGCACCGATTGCGAAGGTTGTCGCAACGCTAGATCCCGATACCGCCGCAAAAATCATACAAGTCAGCACGCAGGTCATTGGTAAACCGCCTTGCACTCCACCTACAATACTTTTTGCAAACTCAACTAGGCGACGAGAGATACCGCCCGTCTCCATCAAGTTACCCGCTAGAATAAAGAACGGGATTGCCGCCAATGGGAATTTATTCAAAGAATTGAACATCTCTTTAACGGCAACAAGCATATTCACATTGCCGATTTGTATCCCCAGAACTGCAGCAAGTCCAATCGAAACTGCCACAGAAATCGTTAGAACAAAGCACAGCAACATCGTAATCAACATGGTGATGCTCATTGTGCATTCTCCAATTCGCTTCGCTGGGGGTTAAAGAAGTGCGCAAGAATCGCCGGTACACAAAACAGCCCGCCAATCGGTAATGCCAGATACGCCCAAAACATAGAAACATTCTCAAGGCCAATTACTGATTGAACCTTTCCTCGGTTGGCATAATCCCAACCCCACCAAATAATGACGGCAACTAGAGTCAGCGAAGCCAGTGCCGTCACAACATCGAATACTCTCTTGCCACGCGGTCCAGCCCATCGATAGAGAACGTCCACACTCACCATTGCACCAACTCTGAAGGCATATGGCACACCCATAAAGACCATCCAGATCAAACTAAAGCGAATCAATACCTCAGTCCACTCCGCCGGAATCTCAAGTACGAAACGCATCACTACTTGAAAAAGCCCCAGTGAAGCCGCGAGCGCCATCATCAGACACGCGATGAACAAAGAAAATCTGGTTGTGTAGGCTTCAACGGCGAGTAGAATATTTTTCATAATCGTCTTTAAAAAATAGGCGCGGCAACTATGTGCCGCGCCTTGATCTAGTACTTCAACACTCTAGGTGTAACTTATTTGTAGTTACGAATTGCGTCGATCTTATCCTTACCGAATTCTTTTTCAAACTGCTTAAACACGGGCTCGAGCCTGGCAACAAAAGCAGCTTTATCGATATTCTCAACCACAGTCATTCCTTTACTGCGTAGATAAGCGACACCGTTAGCGTCATCTTGATCAACGCGTGCCCTCTGAGCCTGCGAGGCGATCTTAGCCGCATCGATAAACACTTGCTTGTCGGCTGCGGAGAGCTTGTCGAAGGCTGCCTTGTTCATCAGATAGATAGCTGGGCTGTATACGTGTCCAGTTAAGGTCATGTACTTCTGCACCTGCTCAAATTTTGCTGCCATGATGACCGACAATGGGTTCTCTTGGCCGTCAACAACGCCTTGTTGCAATGCCGTGAAAACCTCTGGGAAAGCCATAGGGGTCGTAACGATTCCGAAGCCCTTGTATGCAGCAACGTGCACTGGGTTTTCCATAGTCCGCATCTTGAGTCCTTTCAAGTCGTCGGGTCCATTGACCGAACGCTTGTTATTGGTCATATGACGCACACCGTTTTCGCTCCAAGCAAGAGCCTTAAAGCCTTTGCTGTCGAACTCTTTGAGTAACGCATCGCCGATCGGACCATCTAGCACGGCTCGCGCATGAGCTTTGTCCCGGAACAAGAAAGGAATATCAAGAATTTTTACAGCAGGAACAAAGTTTGGAATTGGACCGGTGCTAGTTCCAGCCAACTCTTGCGTACCTAGCTGAACTGACTCAATGCTTTCACGCTCACCACCTAAGCTTCCGGAATAGAAATTTTTAATGATGATTCGACCGTTTGTACGCTTTTCCACTTCCTGCGCAAAAACATCTATACCCACGCCTTGGTGAGAGTTCTGTGCAACAGAAATACTGTTACGCATGACTGTCTGTGCGTGCGTAGCGGAAGCCAGCGCCAACGTCAGAGCACCCGCCATTACCAAAGTCGTACATCCAATCCGCTTCATCATAAATGTCTCCGAGTGTGATAACCAAGTTTTTCAAGTAGCGCTGGGCCCATCGTCACCATGTGGGCGATTAATGCCTAAGCAATACTACTAGTTATTGAACTCATCGTAGACGAGAGGACGTGCATTTGGACCTAGTACTATCCCTTGTTTTTCGCTACATCTCTCACTTCGTCCATGGGCAATCGAGAGTTGCGGGCAGTCGACATCAGCGCTATGGTACCCAACATCCCCATCTCAATCGAGAGCCTACCTAATGTCCAACTCAAGTAAAAAGAATCTCACTAGAAGTCGCTCTAGCCAGTGGTTCGCGCGCGATGGGGTACACGGATTTCTGTACCGTAGTTGGACCAAGAATCGGGGTATTCCCCATGATCAATTCGACGGCAGGCCCGTCATTGGTATCTGTAATACTTGGTCAGAACTTACGCCTTGCAACTCCCACTTTCGGATATTGGCCGATCAAGTCCGTCAAGGAATATTAGAGGCCGGTGGGTTTCCGCTCGAATTTCCTGTGACCTCTCTTGGCGAAACATTGGTTCGACCCACCGCCATGTTGCTGCGCAACCTTGCGAGCATGGATGTTGAAGAGACCATACGTGCAAATCCCTTAGATGGGGTTGTACTGCTGTTTGGTTGCGACAAGACGACCCCCTCGCTTTTGATGGGTGCCTCCAGCGTAAATATTCCGACGATCGGGGTATCGGGTGGGCCGATGCTCAATGGAAAATATCGTGGACACGATATTGGTTCAGGTACTAACACTTGGTCTATGTCGGAAGATGTTCGCGCCGGCAAAATGACGGTAGATGAGTTCCACGAGGCCGAATCCTGCATGCATCGCTCGCACGGGCACTGTATGGTTATGGGTACTGCCTCGACAATGGCGAGTATGGTTGAGGCCCTAGGTGTTGCATTGCCTGGTAATGCCACCTACCCAGCTGTCGATGCGCGGCGCAACGTACTCGCACGCGAATCTGGGCGACGAATCGTACAAATGGTTAAAGATGATCTGACACTCTCAAAAATATTAACGCGCCAAGCTTTTGAAAACGCAATTCGAACAAACGCAGCGATTGGTGGCTCAACCAACGCCGTCATCCATTTAATAGCGATCGCACGTCGAATTGGTGTTGAGTTAAATATCGATGATTGGGACAAATTTGGACGCGATGTGCACACCTTGCTTAACCTGATGCCTAGCGGCAAATATTTGATGGAGGATTTTTGCTACGCGGGCGGTTTACCTGTTATCTTGCGAACGCTTGGTGAGCAAGGGCTATTAAATAAAAAGGCTCTGACAGTTAACGGCAAGTCGATTTGGGAAAACAACAAGAAAGCAGAGTGCTGGAACCGTGATGTCATCACCACGTGGGAGAAGCCCTTCAAAAAGAACACAGGTATTGCTGTACTACGTGGCAACCTATGCCCAGATGGTGCAATTATCAAACCCTCGGCTGCAACGCCCAAGCTGTTAAAACATAAAGGGCGGGCGGTGGTGTTTGAAAACATCGAGGATTTCCACAAGAAGATCAACAATCCAAAGCTTGACATCGATGAGCACTGCATCATGGTATTAAAGAACTGCGGCCCGAAAGGCTATCCAGGCATGGCCGAAGTGGGCAATATGCCCCTCCCGCCTATGATTCTTAAAAAGGGAATCACCGACATGATCCGGATTTCAGACGCTCGAATGAGCGGAACAGCCTACGGCACCGTCGTCTTGCACGTCGCACCGGAAGCTGCTGCAGGTGGTGTGTTGGGCTTAGTCGAAACGGGCGACATGATTGAACTCGATGTCAAAAAGCGCAGGCTACATCTTGACGTCAGTGATGACGTCCTCGCAGAGCGACGTTTGAAGTGGAAAGCGCCCAAACCGCCCCTGAATCGCGGCTACTACAAGCTCTATGTGGACCACGTTAACCAAGCCAATGATGGTGTGGATTTTGACTTCCTGGTTGGATGCAGCGGCAGTGCTGTACCACGCGACAACCACTAGCCGCATCAAACACTACATCTTTTTACGTGGAGGTAGGCCGGTATGCTGGGTCAACACACGACCCGGTCTCACTGCGCGCCGAATAGGTGTCGCTTCTGTGCTGTTTTTACGGCGAGCACTTGTGTAGCTTCCATCGGTGCGCGGCTGATGAAATGGGATCAGATGTTTCTTTCCATTCCCGATCAAGTCAGCACGACCCATGTCCTTCAGTGCCTCGCGCAAGAGTGGCCAGTTATTGGGGTCGTGATAACGCAAGAACGCCTTATGCAGGCGGCGGCGACGGTCCCCACGGACGATATCAACCGTTTCACTGGTGCGCGTTACGCGACCGAGTGGATTACGTCCTGAGTGATACATCGCCGTTGCGGTGGCCATTGGGCTTGGATAAAACGTTTGCACCTGGTCAGCACGGAAGCCATGTGTCTTGAGCCACATGGCCAAGTGCATCATGTCTTCGTCGCTCGTACCTGGGTGAGCCGCAATAAAGTACGGCACCAAGAACTGTTTCTTGCCAGCTTGTTCACTAAACTTATCAAACAGCTGTTTGAACTTATCGTAGCTGCCAATGCCAGGCTTCATCATCTTTGACAAAGGCCCCATCTCAGTATGCTCGGGCGCAATCTTTAAGTAGCCGCCGACATGGTGTGTAACGAGCTCGCGAATGTATTCGGGTGACTTTACAGCGAGGTCGTAACGCAAGCCCGAACCAATCAGGATTTTCTTGACGCCTTTGACCGCACGCGCGCGTCGGTACATATGAATTAAGGAGCTGTGATCGGTATTCAGATTTTGGCAAACATCTGGGTAAACACAGCTAGGCTTGCGACAGGCAGACTCGATCTCGGGGCTCTTACAGCCTATACGGTACATATTAGCGGTCGGCCCACCAAGATCGGAAATAACGCCCGTAAAGCCGGGCACCTTATCGCGGATATCTTCAATCTCTCGAATAACGGAGTCTTCACTGCGGCTCTGAATGATACGGCCTTCGTGCTCGGTAATTGAACAGAATGTGCAACCACCAAAACAACCACGCATGATATTGACGCTGAACCGAATCATTTCCCAAGCAGGGATTTTGGTTGCGCCATCATGGCTGCCATTCTCATCCGCATAAACCGGATGCGGACTTCGTGCGTAGGGTAGATCAAACACCAAGTCCATCTCAGCGGTCGTGAGTGGAATCGGCGGAGGATTGATCCACACATCCCGCGCGGTTCGCCCTTCGCCGTGCGCCTGAACAATCGCCCGTGCGTTTCCTGGGTTCGTCTCAAGATGCAAAACGCGGTTTGCGTGCGCATACAAAACCGGGTCTGACTTCACCTGCTCGTACGACGGCAGGCGAATCACACTGCGATCACGCGGCGGAACTTTTAATTTTCCGGGGACCTGTACGGAGGGATTTGGCTTAAAAACGAGTGGTGATTCACCGGCTTTTAACTTTTGCTTGCTCGCACTTTTAGCGTTGGCCGCATCAGCAACCGCACGAGCCTCGTCGTTACGCGCGCAGCTTTCGCCTTGTTCTAAGGCCTGCTCACTAATCATCAAATAAGGATTGACGTGCGCCTCTACCCTGCCCGGCGTATCAACACTCGTCGAATCGATTTCAAACCATCCCTCGGGAGTCTCACGACGCAAGAATGCCGTCCCGCGGATATCTGTCATTTGTTGAACAGGCTCTTTCGCAGCGAGGCGATGCGCGATTTCAACAACGGCGCGCTCGGCGTTACCGTACAACAGCAGATCGCATTTACTATCGATCACAACAGAGCGACGGACTTTATCGGACCAATAATCGTAGTGCGCGATACGACGAAGCGATCCCTCGATTCCACCCAAAATAATTGGGACGTCCTTGTATGCCTCTTTACACCGTTGGGTATACACAATCGCTGCCCGGTCGGGGCGCTTACCACCGATGTCACCCGCCGTATAGGCGTCATCACTGCGCATTTTGCGATCAGCCGTGTAACGGTTGATCATCGAGTCCATGTTGCCCGCCGTGACACCAAAGAATAGATTTGGCTTACCTAAGACTTTAAAGGGCTCAGCGCTTTGCCAGTCCGGCTGCGAGATGATTCCCACACGAAAACCTTGGTTTTCAAGCATACGGCCAATAACCGCCATGCCAAAGCTCGGATGATCCACGTAGGCGTCACCCGTCACGATAATAATGTCGCAACTATCCCAGCCGAGCTGAGTCATTTCCTCGCGACTCATCGGCAAAAAGGGTGCCACACCAAAACGCGCAGCCCAGTACTTTCGATAGCTACTGAGAGGCTTGGCGTTGCGTGGAAAGAAGGAAACGTCTGTGTAGGTGGTCATCAATCACTTCGATCGCGGTGTCTTGAAACACGCACGATGGTTTACTCAAGGGCAGTAGTATGGCAGTTTATTTGCCAAAAATACCTCTCACCCACACAGTTACAGTGGAAATTTACCTGATTGGCAGCAGTGAACCACCCGGTATCACCCCAAAACTCGGCTAGGAAGCGACTAGCGAGCGCCCGTACATGATGGATGGGGCTCCTGGCCTTTACGATTCTCACACACGTGGGCAATCGATACACTCAGACCAATTTCGTTAT
>JACCDO010701317.1_pt1 | contig 35282 bp, 25 predicted proteins | sample 7446101 | NCBI WGS metagenome assembly JACCDO01 (sample SAMN15323440, study PRJNA562643) | freshwater metagenome | isolation source: river surface water | place: USA:Blue River Watershed | collected 2017-08-16 | reverse complement strand
GGTGCGATGGATGTCAATCCGATGAATATTGGCAAAGTATTTGGCTGCGACAAGGGCAACGGTGACCACTTCGCTATCCGGGACACCGGCGCGTACATCGGTCTGATGGTCAAGATTTATCATCGCGGTATTAATCAGGACAAACATTGTTATAATCCAAGTGGCTTCCATGAACACTCCTTTGCTGATGTGGTCTAAGTACTCACATCGTGGCAACGTTTTTTATGGACGTCAACGAGCAATCAGGGTATCTTAAAATGATGATTCCTTTCTTCCAAATATAAAACCTGTAAAATACAAACGAATTTGTTATTCATTAAAGGTGTTACTAATGAGTGTGAAATATTTCGACCATGCGGCCACTACCCCCCTCGATGCCGAGGTGCTGGCCGCCATGATGCCCTTTTTGACCAGCATCTACGGCAATGCCTCCAGCCCACACGCCATGGGGCAGGCTAGCCATAGTGCCCTCGACCGCGCCCGTGACGACGTCGCCGCCGTACTGGGGTGTAGTGCCAGTGAAGTAGTCTTCACGGGGGGCGGCTCCGAGGGTGATAATCTGGCGGTCAAGGGTGCAGCTTTTGCCTATCAGCAGGCACACGGCAGTGCGCATGTGATTGTCAGCGCCATCGAGCATCACGCCATCTTGCATGCTGCCGAGGCGCTGACGCGCCATGGTATCGCTGTGACCGTGGTACCGGTGGATGCGGACGGCATGGTGCAGGTCGATGTAATCGCCGCAGCCATCCGCTCTGATACCGCGGTCGTGTCGGTGATGTATGCCAACAACGAAATCGGTACCATTCAGCCCATTGCCGAAATTGCCGCGGTGTGTCGCGCCCGTGGCGTCCTGTGTCACACCGATGCGGTGCAGGCCGCTGGGTTACTTGATATCAATGTGGCGGCGCTGGGTATCGATATGCTGACCATCACAGCACATAAGTTTTATGGTCCCAAAGGGGTCGGGGTGCTGTACGTCAAGCGTGGTACGCCATTATGGCCGCAAGTCCACGGTGGCACCCACGAGCGCCACCGCCGTGCTGGTACCGAAAATGTGGCGGGAATTGTGGGGTTGGCACATGCCTTGACGTTGGCAGAGACCAAACGCGCCGCTGCGGTGGCGCATCTGACCCCGTTGCGTGACCTGTTGATGCAGCGTATCGGTGCGTTGCCTGGGGTGCGTGTGACGGGGCATATCAGCCAGCGCCTTGCCAATAATGCCAGTTTCGTCATTGATGGCGTCGATGGTGACAGTCTGTTGATTCTGCTCGATCAGCGTGGCATCTGTGCATCGAGTGGCTCGGCCTGCACCAGCGGTTCGCTGGAGCCGTCGCATGTGCTGACGGCTATCGGTGCCATCGGCACCGACGTGCAGGCCGCGCTGCGCTTGACGTTGGGGCGCAGCACCCAGCTCGATGATGTCACATGGGTGGCCACACAGGTCGCCGACGTGTTGGATATATTGCGCCAGGCCTAGGCATACGCTGTGCTGGCATGTATTGCGATGGGATATGGTGTAGAATACAGGTATCCAGCACGGACTGAATTTCATAAAGGAGCCGATGATGCGTAGTGCCCTGAGTATGATGATACGCCGATTTTTGGGCGTATTAGGCCTCATCCCAGCAGTGAGTGACAAAATCGACCAGGTTGCTGATTCGGCGATTGATCGCCTCGAAGCAGCCATCCCAGCGGTGAAACAAATCGACGAAATGCTGGGGCAGACATCGCAACGGAGCGACAGCACGGCTACTGCCTCGGGCAACGGAATGGGCCAGGAAGCGTTTAACCAGCAGGTGCTCCAATCTGACCTGCCGGTGCTTGTGGATTTTTGGGCGCCGTGGTGTGGTCCTTGCAAAGCGGTATCGCCGGTTATCGACGAGCTTGCCGAAGCATATGCTGGCAAAATCAATGTCGTCAAAGTCAACATCGACGAAGACGTAGCCTTGTCGGATACCTACGACGTGCAGTCTATTCCTACGATTGTTTTTTTCAGAGATGGTCAAGAAGTGTCGCGGAGTAGTGGAGTCAAGACCAAGTTGCAGTTCCAGCGCGACATCGAAACAGCCATCGCCTAATCAGCAGCGATTACGATACAACGAATATGACGGGAGGGCCACACGCCCTCCCGTCATATCATTTCAATGTTCCCGGCAGTTTGTTCGATCAGGATAGTGCGTATTGTATCCACATCGGCGACCCGCAGGGTGACCGTCATCGTCACATCGCCAGCAAATTGCTCGTCGTCGATGTGGTGGTCGTACTGTGCCAGCGTGCGTTTGACGCCCTCGTATTGTGCATAGCTCATCACGAGCACGCACTGCTGGCGGGCGATTTTTTCGATGCGTGGTACGCAGGCTACCACTGCACGTACTGCATCCCCATAGGCATGTACCAGCCCACCAGTGCCTAGGAGCGTTCCCCCAAAGTAGCGTGTCACCACGACCACCACGTCACCCAGCCCACTACCGTTGAGCACGGCGAGCGCAGGGCGCCCTGCGGTACCCGATGGCTCGCCATCGTCACTCATGCCGAGGGTGGTGGTGGCACCGTGACCGATGACATAGGCGTAGACATGATGGGTTGCATCGGGCATTTCGGCACGGATGGCTGCAATGTAGGCACGGGCCACATGCACGCTTTCAGCGGGGGCGAGGCTGGCAATAAAGCGCGAATTGCTGGCACGGATTTCTTCGCGCACGGCATGGGCAGGGATGAAGTTGGCCATGATTATTGCCTGCGGATGATTTCGCCGGCTACAGGCAACGTAAAGCTAAAGGTGCTCCCTTTGTCGAGCACGCTTGTGGCCCATACCCGCCCGCCTTGGAGCTCGACGAGCCCCTTGACAATCGACAAGCCGAGCCCGGTGCCACCAATGCTCTTGGTGTTGGAGTTGTCGACGCGCATAAAGCGGTCCCAGATGCGCTGCAAATGGTCGGGGGCAATCCCGATGCCCGTGTCAGTGACGCTGATACACACGAAACGTCCAATTGGGTGTTGGTCGGGTAGGTCGGTCAGTTCGCGCACGCGCATAACGATTTCTCCACCTTCAGGTGAGTACTTGGCCGCGTTGGTGAGTAGATTGGTCATAATTTGGCGTACGCGGTCTTTGTCGGCGTGGACGGGTGGGGTGTCGCTGGCAATGTCGACGGTAATTGAGTGCTTGTCAAAGACATGTTGCCGTTGCAGTTGTCGTGCCAAGTCGTTACAGAGTTCTTGCAGGGGCACCGTCCAACGATTAATCCGCACCGTGTTGGCTTCGATGCGGGCGAAATCGAGAATGTCGTTAACCAGATTATCGAGATTTTCGGCTTCTTGGCGCAAAATTTTGAGAAACCGGCGCTGATCGTCAGCCGAGAACTCGCGGGTCAGCAAAATATCCGAATACCCCATGATTGAGGTGAGTGGCGTACGCAACTCGTGTGACACCATTGACGTGAATTCCGTTTTGAGGCGGTCGGCTTCTTTCTCACGCGTCAGGTCGTGGATGACCCATAAGCGCCCCGTAATCTGCTCGCTACTGTCACTGGTAGGCACCGACATAATGCTCAGCTCTTGGTGCGGGTTGCGCAACTTGAGGTGAATGGCAAACTCTTGTTCGGGGGTGGCTTGCCCTTTGGTGCAAAAGTCGCTAAATGCTGCCGAATCGTGGAAGCGGGGCAGAATCAGGCTGAGAATATCGAACGGTACGCGGAAATTCGCGCCGACTTGCGCCTGTTGTAGCCCCCACATCTGCAAAAACGACGGATTGTGGCGCAACACCTGGCCATGACGGTCGATTAGTACGAGTCCCGACGGGATACTGTGGAAGACTTGGCTGAGCTGCGTGCTCCGCTCGAGCATCTCTTGGTAGCGTAGGGCACGGCGCAACGGTTGGACGGCAGCTTCGGCGACACCCAGTGCCATCGCAGATTCGTTGTCGCCAAAGGCGTTGGAGCGCGTGCTATCGAGGATGAGCACGGCTTCAGCACGCCCATCTACCGTGATAGGGATAGCCAGTTTGGCGCGGATTTCTGGCTTTGTTTCATAAAAATAATCAACATCTTGGGTGACTTCGCGCATCAACACTGAGCGTGCACTGCGAGCGACCTTGCCCGCGATGCCACTTTCCCAGCTCCAGCGATGGCGTTTGTGCTCACCACTGATGTCGGGGAGCAACGTCACCGTGTAGCCGTGAGTGGCGACTAGTTCGAGCTCTTGGCGGTCGTGGTCCACATACACAATGCTCCCTGCTTCGGCTCCCGTGTACTCAATGCCACGTGCCAGAATCAAGGGAAGCAGGCTGTGTAGTGGCAAGGGGGGATCGAAGTCTTGGCGTAGACGTGACAGGAGCTGCGCCAAATCGAGGTGCTTGCTATAGGTGACGATGGCCTGTTCGTCAGGTGGATTGGGGTTGTCTTGCAGCGCATGCAAGGCATGATCGATTTCGGCTGCAAGCAAGGGCATGATGGCGTGAATTGATGCCAAATCGCCCGCTGACAAGGCATTGTCAGCATCCCCACGAAACTCAATGATCCCGAGCACGCTCTCTTGCCACCGTACGGGGATGCCCGTTACCATCATCGTTTCTGCAATCACATCACCTGCAGGTTGCGCCACACTGATGGTGGTGCTATAGCTGGTGATTTCGTTGAGCGTACGCGTCTTGTTGAGCTCGTCGTCATCCCATGGCGCACTCCACGATGCACTGGTGAGCACCGTGATAGCCGTCTCTGCCTCGCTGGTGGTGTGCCAGTAGGTCAGGCGGGCATCGTGATAGCTGATGACAGTACGGAGCAAGCCGAGCACGTGTTCGGCACGTGTTGCAAACGGCTGTGTCGTTGCAAGCGCTTTGGCACATGCCGAAATAATATGAAGATGAGGTGGTGTCAGTGGAATTGTCGACATGTCAATGCTCAATCGTGTTAATGCATACTTCTCTACTCGTATTGTAGAGGTCGGAGTCCGTGATTGTCAACGACAACAGAGATGATGGATGCCACAATCAGTGTACATGTCATCGAAATAATCCGCATTCTGATGCGCTTGAGGTCGTGTATATCATGGTAGGTGTAATGATGATTATTGAGGGAATTTAAGAAATATGTCTGCATCCCACAAAATTCGTGAAATCTGTTACAATGGTTCAAATTAGATGTGGATGATACAGGTTAAAGGGGAGAGGACCATGTTGAAGCGTGTATTTGGGATGCTGTTGTTGGTGGTGCTTGTGGCCTGTGGGTCGAGTGCTCCGGCTGCTCCTGTCGCCACCGACGATGGTGGTGCAGCTAGTGGCAAAACGGTTCGTGTCGGCTATGTGCCGGTACTCATCTATGCACCATTGTATGTTGGTATTGAGCGCGGTTATTTTGCCGCCGAGGGTATCACCATCGAGTCAACGCCCATTCAAGGAGGCAGCGATGCCGTGGTCCAGTTGGCAGCTGGTAATTTTGATGCCGCCTTGGGTGGTGCTGGGGCTGGGCTGTTTAATGCGGCTGCTCGTGGCGTCAAATTCTCCATTGTCGCCCCCATGCACAGCGAAAAGCCACCAGTGAGTAGCCCGCTGGTGATTAGTGCCAAGCGTACTGCAGAATTCACCTCGGTTGCCGATTTAAAGGGCAAAAAAGTCGCTATCAACGCAACTGGTGCAGCCACCGAGTACTGGTTGAGTGAGGCACTCCAAAAGGGTGGTTTGACCATTGACGATGTCGAAGTGGTGACGGTGCCATTCAAGGATGTGCCGGCTTCGCTCGACAGCAATGCAATTGATGCCGCCATTTTGGGTGAGCCGTTGGCGACCATCAACATTGATAAAGGATTGGTGAGCATTCTGTCCAATGATTTCATTGACGGCTTTGGTGCAACCTATCTCTACATGAGTGAATCAATGTTGGCCGATCAAGCGACTGCTCAGGGCTTCATGCGGGCCTATCTCAAGGCGTGTGCCGACATGCAGGGTGACTACATGACACCCGAAATCGCCGCCATTGTCGAGAAATACACCAAGGTACCGGCAGCAGTAGTCGAAAAAGCTGCATTACCGCAGTACGATGCTACAGGTGCGATTCCGGTCGATGATTTAGCCGCATTGCAAGCGTATTTCCGGTCGCGCAAGCTGCTCGAATATGATGCAGACCTCGATATTGCCACCATCGTGAATGCTGATTTGGCAGCGAGTGTTGCCGGAAAGTAGCATGCGATGATGCACCCACGTGTATCAGTCGAATTTACCGATGTGGGGGTCACCTACGCCAATGGCGTGGTGGCCCTCGCTGCGCTTTCGTTGAGCATTGCACCCAACCAGGCTGTCTGTGTGGTAGGGCCGAGTGGCTGTGGCAAGACGACCCTGCTTCGGTTGCTGGCAGGGCTCGAGCGCCCGAGCCAAGGGCAGGTGCACATAGCACAGTCCATGCGCATGGCTATGGTCTTTCAGCAGGGGCTACTCTTTCCGTGGCTGAGTGTGGCCGACAACATCAGCTACGGCTTGATGACGCAGGGTGCCACGCCCACGCAATGCCGGAGTGCTGCCCGTGAATGGTGCGAGCGTATGGGGTTACAACGCTTCATTGACGTCTATCCCCACCAACTCTCAGGTGGTATGCAGCAGCGTGTGGGGTTGGCACGGGCGTTGGCTGTCAACCCAGATCTCCTGTTGCTCGACGAGCCGTTTGCGGCGCTCGATGCGCAAACACGCCTGCTGATGCAGGAGCTCTTGTGCGACCTGCGCCGGCAAGGGATGTGTCGGAGCCTGCTGTTTGTGACCCACGCCATTGACGAGGCCTTGTTGGTCGGCGACCGGGTGGTGGTGTTGTCGGCGCGCCCAGGGCGGATCTTGGCCGACCTCAGCCCGGAATTCGATCGGCAAGTCAGCCTCGACACGATTCGCACTCAGCCAGTGTTTACCCAAACCTTTCATCAGATTTGGCAGCTCATTCGCACCGAAGTGGTCGCACAGATGCATGAGGGGGTGTCGTGATGACCCCACAAAGTCGCTGGTTGTCATGGCTTTCTCCCCTGTTACTTGTCGTGTTGTGGGAGGGTGCCGTGTGGGCCGGTCTGCTCAATCGCATCTTTATCCCGCCACCCAGTGAGGTCGTGGTCGCATTGGTGCGTGCAATCAGTGATGGGAGCATGCAACGCGATGTCATCGTGAGCAGTCAGCGTATTGCGTTGGGGTTTCTGCTTGGCGCCATTCCTGCCACATTGCTGGGGGTGTGGAGTGGGCTGAATCGCACCGTGCTTGCATTGGTGCGCCCGCTCGCCGTGATGTTGTACCCGATTCCCAAAATTGCCTTGTTACCATTGGTGATCGTGGTACTGGGGATTGGTGAAGTCAGCAAAATTGTGACGGTAGCGGTGAGTGTCTTTTTGATGGTCGTGATTCACACGATTGGGGGGGTGTTGCAGATCGACCAGCGCTATTTTGAAGCAGCCAAAGTGTTTGGGGCGACCCAGCGCACCATCTTTGCCACGGTAGCCTGGCCAGCCAGCTTACCTGCGATTGTTGAGGGGTGGAAGCTGGCCATGGGCTTTGCACTCACGCTGATTGTGGGTGTGGAATTCGTCGGTGCAAGTGACGGCATCGGCTATCGCATCTGGCAATCCTATGAACTCTACGCCATCGCTGATATGATGGCTGCTGTGTGTGTAATCGCGTTGCTCGGGTGGATTGTGACCATGACGCTCGACGAAATCGAGCGGCTGGTGGTGCCGTGGCGCTATGCTGCAAAGGAGAGACGTATGGCGGCGATTCGTACATGGTGGGGTGCAGTACGCCCATGGAGTTATACTGCTGCCATCATTCCCGTCTTGTTGGGTGCGGCAGTGGCCGCCCACGAGGTGCCCATTCAGTGGGGCTATCTGGTGCTGGCGGTCATCGGCTCGATTGCGATTCAGGGTGGTACCAACCTGATGAACGACTACTACGACTACCGCAAAGGGACTGATACTCCAGCCGTCAAAGGCACCGGCGGTGCACTGCTCCGCGGTGATCTCACTCCTGCTCAGATTTTTTGGGCTGGGATTATCGCTTTTGCAATTGGTGCCACCATCGGCCTCTATTTTGTCTCAGAGCGGGGTGCATTCATTTTTTGGTTGGGGCTGTGCAGTGTGGCGGTCGGCTATTTTTATACTGCTGGCCCGTTTGCGTTGGCATATGTGGGGCTGGGCGAAATCGCAGTGTTCATCTTTATGGGACCAGTGATGGTGCTGGGCTCGTACTACCTGCAACAGCCCGTCATTTCGTGGCCCGCTGTCTGGGTGTCATTGCCCGTGGCATTTGTGGTTGCAGCCATTTTGCATGCAAATAATCTGCGCGACATTGATACCGATCGCCTCAATCACAAACGCACCTTGGCAACGGTCTTTGGGCGGGCTGGAGCGCGCATCGAATACTACATCCTCGTAGGTGGCACCTTTGTCAGCCAGTGGGTGTTGATTGCGCTGGGTCTGGTACCGTGGCCGACATTGTTGACCACGTTGATGGTGCCATTGGCGTGGCGCTTGATGCAGATTGCAGGGCGTGAAACAGACCCTGCTGCGCTCCATCCCGTGTTGCGCCAGAGTGCGGTGTTGCATATGCGGTTTGGTCTGCTCTATGTGTTGGGATGGATGTTGGCGCTGTGGGTGTGATGGGTGTTGCCATCGCACGCGCTATTAATTGTATTGGTTTTGCGACAGTATGTAGTAAAATAATATTGGAAACACGGTCTTGATGAGAAGAGGCGATCATGTGGCAGCGACTTGGCCTGTGGATAGGGTTGTGTAGCATTATTGTGAGCTGTGGTACGACAACGACGCCGCCATCAGCGCTGACTCCTACCAGTGTGATAGATGCGGATTCCCCCCGTGATACAGCCATTCCCCCTACCGATAACGAGGCGCAGTCTCCTGCAGCTCCACTTGCTACCGCCAGTGCTACCGCCTTTGTGGTGCCATCATCTACGCCAAGTAATGCGAGTGCACCAGATGCAACGGCGATTGTGGCTACTGTCCAGGCTGCACTGCCCGCAACCATCACACCTGATGCCTCAGGATTGACAGGGTCATCGCTCGGTGAAACAGCGGTCGTGGCGATTTGGCAGGATGACAGTGGTCCATATTTTGCAGCGATTACGACGGGTATGATGGATGACATTGAAACGCCACATCCCCTGACCATCTATCAAAAACAAGGCAACACATTTGTGGCGGTGACTCACTACGACTACGTGGATGGAGAGTACGTGGTTGGTATCGAGTTAATTCCCAATATTGACCCCAAAAAGTCATTCTTTGTGGTGCATGGTGGGATCGGTGCGCATAGTAGCTTTGGCACAGTCTTCTCATTTGATGGAAAAAATCTCAAAGTCGAAGTCCAAGGGGGTTCGGATGCTGGTGGTGGTGCGATTACCATCGAGGATGTCAACAGCGATGGCGTGGCCGACGTGGTCGCCGATGCCACCGACTACTATGTCTTTTGCTATGCCTGTGGTGTCCGTATCTGGAATAACACCGTCTATGCGTGGGATGGCACCGCATTTGTGGAGCAAAAAATCCAACCAGCCAGTGATGCAGCTACCAACAAGATTGTGGCATATGCGCAGGCTCAACGCTGGAACAAAGTCGATGCGTTGTTGGCACAGTTGATGCCGCCATCCATGATGCCCGACAAATGGAATGTGGCGTTGATGCGGCATGCTGCAGCGTTGCGCAGACCAGCCGATGATGAAGCGTTTCCGTTGTTGGCGCAGATTTTTTATGGTGACTATGCTGCGGCCATTGCATTGCTAAAAGCAGCAGGTGCCACTGAAGTAGCCACCATCGACGGGAGCTGGTTTGCGGGACCCATTAGTACGGGGCAAGACCCAGCCGACACCATGGAATTCCGTGTAGCTGCGGCTGACAACATGATTGCTTTTGCTGATCTAGCCCTTGCCCAAGACCCCAACGATTCCGAGGCGCAATTTATTCGTGGCTGGGCGCGCACCCTCAAAAACCCCCGTGATGCTGCGGGGTTGATGGATCTGCAAGCCGTCGCCCAAATCGACCCATTTTATGCGGCGGTGCGCAATGCAATTGTGGCACGTTAGCAGGTATACGCTATTCTGTGGTACGATTGAGCACTGCGGTGATTATGTCGGTGGGAGCCACCAGCACATCGAAGCGTGGGGAGGGTATGATGCCTGTTGCGTTACACGGATACACACTACTCAGCCAAGATGACCTGTATCTCTTCAACGAAGGGTCTCATTTTGCATTGCACGAACGACTCGGGGCAATTCCATGTGTCAAAGATGGCATCCATGGCGTGCATTTTGCGGTCTGGGCTCCAAGTGCGCGTGCCGTGCATGTCATCGGTGATTGGAACGGGTGGCAACGTGGTCAAACCACGCTCCATCCACAGGGTGCGTCGGGCATCTGGGCGAATTTTTTTGCTGACGTCACCGTAGGCAGTTGCTACAAATATGCCATCGAAACGCAGTCCGGACAATGGCTCGAAAAAGCAGACCCCTGCGGCTTTGGTAGCGAGGTGCGCCCTCGTACCGGCTCTGTCGTCACCGACTTGAGTGTGCATCAGTGGCAGGATGATGCCTGGATGCACCAACGCCGTACCTATGATATTAACCAGGCGCCCATGAGCATCTACGAAGTACATCTCGGATCGTGGATGCGTAATGGAGATGGCTCGTGGCTGGGGTATTTTGATGCGGCGCGCAAGCTCGCCGAATACGTCAAGGCGATGCACTACACGCATGTCGAGTTGCTCCCCGTCATGGAATACCCGTTTGATGGCTCATGGGGGTATCAGACTATCGGACTCTATTGCCCCACCAGCCGCTACGGGAGCCCGCGTGATTTCATGGGTTTCGTCGACTATCTGCATCAACAGGGGATTGGGGTGATTCTAGACTGGGTGCCATCGCATTTTGCCGTGGATGCCCACGGTTTAGCACAGTTTGATGGTACACACCTGTACGAGCACGCTGACCCGCGTCAAGGATACCATCCAGACTGGGGTAGCTACATTTTCAACTACGGGCGCCACGAAGTGCGTAGTTTTTTGATTAGTAGTGCCATGTTATGGTTGGAAAAATATCACATTGACGGGATTCGTGTCGACGCAGTAGCGTCAATGCTCTATCTCGACTATTCACGCAAAGAGGGTGAATGGATTCCCAACGCCTACGGTGGCCGTGAAAACATCGATGCAATTGTGTTTTTGCGCCGGCTCAATGATGCAGTGCGTCACCAACACCCAGGGGTGGTCATGATTGCCGAGGAGTCAACCGCCTGGCCGATGGTGTCGCGCCCCACCGATTGGGGTGGGTTGGGTTTTGCCATGAAATGGGACATGGGCTGGATGCATGACACGCTCAAGTACATGCAACACGATCCCATCCACCGCCGCTTCCATCACAACATGCTCACCTTTCGCTCGCTCTACTCGTTTAGCGAGGCGTTCACGTTGGCGTTGTCACATGACGAAGTCGTCCACGGTAAGGGTTCGCTTCTGGCCAAAATGCCCGGTGATCGCTGGCAACAGTTCGCCAATCTCCGTACTCTCTATGGCTACATGTATGCGCAGTCCGGGAAAAAGTTGCTCTTCATGGGGGGGGAGATCGGTCAATGGCGTGAATGGTCATACGAACGCGAGTTGGATTGGTTTGTCCTCGAAGACCCCATGCACCGCGGTGTAAATCACTGGGTACGTGATCTCAATCGCATGCACATCCAAGAACCTGCCCTACACCAACTGGATTTTGATCCGTGGGGCTTCCACTGGATTGCCTGTGACGATGCCGACCAGAGCGTGGTTGCCATGCTGCGCCGTGGTGGTGAGGGCACGCGCAATGTGGCCATTTTTTGCAATTTGACACCAGTGCCACGCTACCACTACCGCATCGGGTTGCCACAGGCAGGCACATGGCAGGTCATTCTCAATAGTGATGATACCCAGTATGGTGGGAGTGGCATGCGTGCGGATATGATTGTCGAACCAGTACCAGCCCACGGCATGCCGGTTTCTGCGGTGGTCACATTGCCACCCATGGCTGTCGTATACGTGGCGCTGACCGCCCAACAATGATGCACAAGATTACCGTGTCAGCATACCAAGGGTGTGCTGGCTGGGCTGGGATACGAACGGGAACAAACAGTGACACGATTTGTGTGTGTACATGGACATTTTTATCAGCCACCGCGTGAAAATCCATGGCTCGATGCCATTGACTCGCAGCCGAGCGCAGCGCCATATGACGATTGGAATGTGCGAATAGCCGCTGAGTGCTATGCGCCCAACACGGCAGCCCGCATTTTGGATGAGGCGGGACGCATCCAACACATCGTCAACAACTACGCGCACATGAGTTTCAATGTGGGACCCACCTTGATGCGCTGGTTGGCACACCATGAGCCAGTCACCTATGCAGGTATTGTGGCGGCCGACAAAGCGGGACAGATGCGATTTGCTGGGCACGGTCCTGCCATGGCACAGGTCTACGGGCATCTCATCATGCCACTTGCCACCCCACGTGATCGGCGCACACAAGTGGCATGGGGGGTGGCTGATTTTCGCCATCATTATGGGCGTGATCCCGAGGGGATGTGGCTGGCTGAAACCGCAGTGTGCACCGACACGCTCGAAGCACTTGCTGAGTATGGGATCCGCTTTACGGTGCTGGCACCGCATCAAGCGGCCGCAGTGCGCTCGCTGAGTGGTGGTGACTGGGTTACCACAGCCACGACCCCCATTGATACCACGATGCCGTATCTGGTCAAACTTCCATCAGGACGGCGGATTGCCCTCTTTTTTTACAACGGCAGTGTGTCGCAAGCAATCGCCTTCCAAGGGTTGCTCAACAGTGGTGAGGCGTTGGCTGCCGGCTTGCTGGCGGATGTCCCTGCTGAGGGGGTGCGTCCACAGCTGGCGCATGTGGCCACTGATGGTGAAACATACGGTCACCACCATCGACATGGCGAAATGGCGCTAGCATATGCGTTACAGCATATTGCGCAACGTGGATTAGCACGGATTACCGTGTATGGTGAATTTTTGGCACTCTGTCCACCCACCCACGAGGTGCGCATCGTCGAAGAGAGCTCGTGGAGTTGTGTGCACGGCATCGAACGCTGGCGGAGTGACTGTGGTTGTCATACTGGAGGTGTTGCCGGGTGGAATCAGGCGTGGCGTGGGCCGTTGCGAACCGCACTTGATTGGATGAAACACCAGATTGATGCCAAGTGGGAGCAGTCTGCTGCGCGATTCTTTCATCATCCGTGGCAGGCACGTGATGCCTATGTCGAGGTGATTAATGATCCGCGCGATGTGACGATTGCACGCTTCATGGCTACGCATGCCCGCACCGGTGAGCACTTCCCGGCGTTGGCGTTGCTCGAACTGCAACGCCAACTCATGCAGAGTTATACGAGTTGTGCCTGGTTTTTCCACGATGTGACGGGCATTGAAACAATTCAGGTGCTGCGATATGCGGCACGCACCGTGCAGCTTGCCACACAGACGCTCGAACTCGATCTCGAAGAAGGCTTCCACGAACAGCTCGAACGTGTGGTAAGTAATACAGGGGTCACCGCAGCCACGCTCTATGCCACACAGGTCAAGCCGTTGACGTTGACGTTGGCTGACATCTGTGCGCATGATGCCTTGACGGGCATCTTCGTGGATGCAGCATCGCTCCATGAAATCTACCTCCATCGGATTGTACGTCAGGCACGGCAGAGTTGGTCATTTGCGCGCACGCGTGTGGTTGTTGGAGTGTCAGAGGTGGTTGCCGTACTTACGGGTGAGCAGGCACGATTCGTCTATGGTGTCGTCCTGACTGGTGAGCAGGTATTGGCAGGGGGAGTATCACCAGAAACACATCGTTACGAGCGATTGCGTACGCAGGTGGCCAAAGCGGTCCAAGCCATGAATCATGATCAGTTGGTGGCGGTCATGCATGCCGAGTTAGGGCGTTTTGACTATTCGTTGCGCTCGGTGTTCCGCGAAGAACAACGCACGATTATGAAACGCATGTTGCATTCGGTAATTGACACGGTCGTGCAACAGTTTCATACCATGTATGCTGCGCACACACCGTTGATGAAATTTTTGCAACACATGGCAGTACCGCTCCCTCCAGAATTACAGGTGGCAGCCGCCATGGCTATTCAAGCCGATGTACAAGCGGAACTGGCTGTCCCAAAACCAGATATTGCTGCTATTCAACAGCTCTTGGACGATGCCGACCACACTGGTGTGCGCTTGGATACACACAAGCTCGCGCAGTGGGCCACACAGGCCTTGCATCGCCTCGTGTTGCCCATGCAGGTGGCGGCACCCAGCGTGGACATGATGACCTATCTGTGCGCCTTTATTACCTTGATGCACCGAGTTGAGGTATCGCTTTGGCTGGCACAAAACACCTATAATGAGGTGTGGCAACGGGATTATGGTGCGGTTAATGCATTGGCAACGAGTGGCGATGTACAGGCACAGGCTTGGGTTGCAGCGTTTCGTCAGTTGGGTGGCATACTCACGATGGCCATTGATAACACAGATGTGATAAGCAAGACGGTGTGATGAAAGGGATACCACGATGACGGCGACGTTACAGGTGATTGGGGCGATGCGCCCCGGCTACGACGAAATCTTGACGCCAGCGGCGTTGGCGTTTGTGGCCGAGTTGATTGAACGTTTTGAGCCACGCCGCCATGAGTTGTTGGCGCAACGCCAACAGCGCTGGGCCGAACTCAAGGCGGGGCGCCTACCCGATTTTGACCCGGCCACTGCCCATATCCGTAACGGCGATTGGCATGTCATCCCACCCCCGCCTGATTTCCGCAATCGCCGCACCGAGATTACCGGGCCGGTTGACCGCAAAATGGTCATCAACGCCCTGAATTCGGGGGCACAGGTCTTTATGTCGGACTTCGAGGATGCCAATGCGCCGTTGTGGGACAACGTGGTGCAGGGGCAAATCAACTTGCGTGACGCCATCCGCCGCACCATTTCACTGTCGAGTGATGGGAAAGAATATCGCCTCAACGACACGATTGCCACCCTCGCCGTGCGTGCGCGTGGCTGGCACCTCGAAGAAAAACACGTCTTGTACAACAGTAAACCGATTTCTGGCGGCATCTTTGACTTCGGCTTGTACTTCTTCCACAATGCCCACGAATTGATTGCCCGCGGCAGCGGTCCTTACTTTTATCTGCCCAAACTGCAAAATCACCGTGAAGCGCGCTTGTGGAACGACATCTTTGTCTATGCGCAAGATCGTCTCAATATTGCCCAAGGGACGATTCGTGCCACCGTGCTCATCGAGCACATCTTGGCTGCGTTTGAGATGGACGAGATTCTGTACGAGTTGCGCAATCACTCCAGTGGGCTCAACCATGGGCGCTGGGACTACATCTATAGCTTCATCAAAGCGTTCAACCACCGCGATGACTTCGTGCTACCCGACCGGGCTCAAGTCACCATGGGCGTGCATTTCTTGCGTTCGGCAGCCGAGCTGGTCGCAGCCACCTGCCACAAGCGCGGCGCTCATGCTTTGGGGGGTATGTCGGCCATCATCCCGCGCAAAGACGATGTCGCTGCCAACGAAAAAGCCCTGAGCAACGTGCGCGCCGACAAACAGCGTGAAGCTAGCCAAGGATTCGATGGCGCGTGGGTGGCACACCCCGGCTTGGTGACTGCCGTGCAAGAGGTCTTTAATGCGGCATTTAGCGGCGACAATCAGATTGAACGCGTGCCACAGGTTGCAATTACTGCTGCCGATTTGTTGGCCATCCCCACGGGTGATATTACCGAAGCTGGTCTGCGCAACAACATCAGTGTGGCGTTGCAGTATATTGAGGCCTGGTTTGGTGGTCGTGGTGCAGTGGCAATCAATTTTTTGATGGAAGACGTTGCCACCGCTGAGATTTCACGCTCACAGATCTGGCAGTGGCTGCACCACCACGCCACGCTCGCCGATGGGCGTCCTGTGACTGCGGCACTCTATGCCCAGATCCGTGACGAGGAAGTAACCGCATTGCAGACGCGCCTCGCAGGACCACGCCTCGAGCAAGCCGTCAAACTCCTCGACGAGTTGGTGCTCAACCCCGAGTTTGTTGAGTTTTTGACGGTACCCGGCTATCAGCAGATGGCCTAGCACCACGTCTAATTCAGCGTGGGAGTACCCCCCACCTAGCCGTCATTCCACGACCGTTATGCGGTCGTGGAATTGTTTTGCAGGGCGAACCGTTTGGTAACAGTCAGGATTAGGCACGCTTAATCCTGACGTTCCTCGTTACTTGGCGGTCTTTTTTTGGAATGGCATCAACACAATCTCAAAAAATTTATCAATCAAGCGGGCAATGGTGTAGCACAACCAGCGTGCTGGCCACAACACCCAGATTACCGCATTGCGTAGCGGTGAACGCGCAATCAGAATGGTGCCAATCAGGACACTCATCGAAATCACAAACTGCTGCAGCTCGCTGAAGGTGATGTGCGCGTATTCGTGCAAGATGAGTTCTGCGCCGATGACGAGCAACAACAAAAAAGCACTCGTTTCAAAGGCGGGTTCCCAGGCGATGAGTTTGCTGAATATTGTGGCAGCAAAGCGCATGACCACGATACCAATGGCAACCCCGAGCATCACCACCCACAGTTTGTCGGAGAGGGCGACAGCTGCAATCACGTTGTCGATGCTAAAGGCCAAATCGGCGAGTTCGAGGGCTGCCACGGTGGCCCAAAACCCACTGGTTTTGAGCGTATTAGAGCCGTGTTGGCCATCTTCACCAGTTGCATCAAAGCGTTCACCAAAATGGCGTATTGCCAAGTACATCAGGTAGAGAGCACCAACCAAGCGCAACCAGGGCACTTGAATAATCCAGCCGGCGATGATAAGCATCAGTGCTCGCCCGAGGTAGGCGCCCAGCAAGCCGACTTTCAAGGCGGCTTCACGCTGATTCCCTAGAGTGCGTTGCCCCCAATGACTGAGAAAGCTCAGTGATTTGGGCCACGGAATGGGCTGATTGGTGGGCAGATGAGCGACCATGGCCCCAAGGACAGCCGCATTGTCGATTGACAGAATGCCTTCGAGGAAAATCAGTTGCACGATTACACTAATGGTTGCGATATCCATGTCATTCCTTTCAACTTACGCTTATAATATTACACGACATGTGACTGTGTGGTAGTCACATCTGGTGATACATGGCTGGGAAATGCATGCCCACCGAGGAGGACACGCGCATGGCGGTTGTAGCAGTAGTCGGAGCACAATGGGGCGACGAAGGCAAAGGACATATCGTGGATATTTTGGCGGCTCGCGCCGCAACCGTGATTCGTTACGGTGGTGGCAATAACGCTGGCCATACGGTGGTCAATCGTCACGGCACCTTCAAATTGCATCTGGTGCCGGCGGGAATCTTCGAACCGACTACGCGTAATATTGTGGGTAATGGCACGGTGATTGACCCCAAAAACTTTATCGCTGAACTTGACGGTCTCATCCAACGAGGTATTAACGTCAGCAATCTGGTGATTAGCGATCGGGCACACGTCGTCATGCCGTATCACATCCTGCAAGACAAACTCGACGAGCAGTTGCGTGGTGATGCCAAAATTGGCACAACGGGGCGGGGCATTGGTCCGGCGTACGCCGACAAAACAGCCCGTACCGGGATTCGCATGGCTGATTTGGTTGATGCAGATCGCCTGTATAACCGCTTGCAGCTGGTGCTCGCAAGCAAAAACCGTCTCTTTGCGACCTACTACGCCAGTGAGGGATTCGATGTCGATGCCCTGCATCGAGAATATGTGGCCTATGGGCAACGCCTGGCTCCCTATATCAGTGATATTCATCCTATCGTACAGCAGGCACTTGTGAGTACACAGTCGGTGTTGCTTGAGGGTGCCCAAGGAGTCATGCTCGACCTTGACCATGGCACCTATCCATATGTCACCTCATCGCTCACCGGTGTTGCCGGTGCGTGTCAGGGTGCGGGTATCGCACCCGCTGCCATTGACCACGTCATGGGGATTTTTAAGGCATACACGACGCGTGTCGGATCTGGTCCCTTCCCTAGTGAAGTGGACGGGGCGGCTGCTGATGCCCTGCGCCAAATGGGCAAACCGTGGGCCGAAGTGGGCACAACCACTGGGCGCTTGCGTCGTGTGGGCTGGTTTGATGCAGTGGCAGCACGCTATGCGACAGCACTCAACGGCATTGACCTGATGACAATCACCAAGCTGGATGTTCTCGACGAAGTCGCCGAGATTGCTATCTGTGTGGGCTACACGCTTGATGGTCGTGTCATTGATGCGCCACCGAGCCAAATCGAAGACTACGCTCGCGTCATGCCTGTTTACGAAACAATGCCCGGTTGGCTCGCACCAACACATACTGCACGGCGTTGGGACGAATTACCTGCCAATGCACAGGCCTATGTGCGCCGCCTAGCCGATATATGTGGTGCGACTGTCTCTATGGTGTCAGTGGGGCCCGGGCACGAGCAAATCATCGAAGTCGTGCCTGCACTTTAAATGCACGACTGCGGCGTAGAGATACCCCCCTACGCCGCAGTCGTGATACGTGTTCACTAGCGCATGCTGGCGATTTTTGCTTTGAGCTCGGCAGCAGATGGCTCAGCAAGCATGGAACCATCTGGAAAGACGATGGTTGGCACGACCTGATTGCCATTGTTGAGTTTGACGACGATATCGCGAGCCGCGGCGTCTTTCTCGATATCAATTTCGGTGTAGGTGATGTTTTCTTCACCCAATACGCGCTTGGCCAAACGACAATCAGGGCACCATGTGGTGCTGTACATGGTAATACCAGTGCTCATGTGATTCATTCCTCTCGGTAAACACTCACCCTTTCTATTATACGTGAAGTGTTCAACCAATGAAACGATTGTTTCGGTCTGCGACGGGAATGGTCTGTGTATGTGACGAAAAAGCCCAATCACGCATCGATACGACCTGTTATTGTTGCACTATCTGGAATCGTGCGTACAATGATGTGTGATGAAAAATAGTTTTAGAAATCACCCGACGCTTATTAAGGATACTGCATGCGATTAACCTATCATGCTCCACAACCAACCGCTATTGATGCACTGCTGGCGCATGCACGTGTGGTGACACACGTCTTGGATGCACAGCATTTGCCATGGCGGATTGTAGGAGGAGCTGTGCGTGAATTGGTATGTGGGGATGCCGCACTCGATGTCGATATCGAGGTGGTGGCATCCAGCACCGCTGCGGTGTGGGCGCAGCTGGTGCCGTTCTTTGCTCACGCATTGCTGATTGACACCCATAAACCAGTAATTCGCATACGTATCAATCACCAATGGTTTGATATCAGTGTGACCCCCCATCATGCACTCGATGTTGCCGCCACCAGCCGTGACTTCACGATGAATGCGATGACCATCGATAGCGCTGGCCAATTTCACGACCCGTGTCAGGGGTTGACCGACCTGCAGGCTGGAGTGATACGTCATCTCGGTGACGCATTTATCGATGATCCGCTGCGGGTGTTGCGCATGATGCGCTTTGCTGGCATGTACGACCTGCAGGTGGCTCCGGCAACTGCTGTGGCTGCGCATCACGTTTCGCATGCGGCGGCCGCACTGACCCGTGAGCGCGTGTGGGGTGAGTGGTATTTGTGGGCGACACGGAGCAGCGTGCCCAGTGCGGGTCTGGCTGCGTTACGTGCGACGGGATGGTTGCTCCACTACCCCATGTTGGCCAATTTGGTGGGTTGTCCCCAAGACCCCGTGTATCATCCTGAGGGTGATGTGTGGGTGCACACTGGTCATGTGTGTGATGCGGTGGTCAGACTCGCACAGACCGAAGACGTTGATGAGCGACTTGTCATCATGATCGCCGCTCTGTGTCACGATTTGGGCAAACCAGCAACGACTGCCACCACACATACACGAATTGTCAGCCCCGGACATGCGCAGGCTGGTATGCCCGTCGCAGCACAGTTCTTAACCATGATTCATGCGCCAGCCCGCACCCATACCCTCGTCATCCCGTTGGTCGGTGAGCACATGGTGCGCCTCGGTGCGACGCCCTCTGAGCGAGCAGTACGACGCCTCGCCCAACGTCTCAATCCTGCCACCATCGCATTGTGGGGCAAGCTAGTCGCCGCAGATGGAGCGGGTCGTCCGCCACTCCCAGCCAACCATGATGCACATGCGGTACTTGTGGTAGCAGAGAAACTGGGTATTCGTGATGCCAAACCGGTGGCACTTGTGCGTGGTCATGATGTATTGGCAAGTGGTGTACCGGCGGGGGCGTTGGTGGGGGAGTGGTTGCGCAGAGCGTATGAGGCACAACTCGATGGCGTCTTTGCCACCCATACGGCTGGCGTTGCATGGCTCCAACAGCAACTCGTTGGCACACAAATCTCGTCAGAGACGGTTGATGAGTCATCGTCACAATGAACCATATGTGGGTGCGGTGCGTAGTATATCATTGAGGGATGCGTTACAAAAGGAGAATGAAGATGGCAACACCACTTGCGTTATTAGGGGTGACCCCGCGGATGCTGATGTGGCGTGGACATCAGATTGCCCTCCACGAACAAGGAACGGGTCCCGTTGTGCTGTTGGTGCATAGTATTAATGCGGCCGCATCGGCGCACGAAATGCGTGCCCCGTTTGCGTTGCTTGCGCCTCACTATCGTGTGGTGGCGCTCGATTTGTTGGGGTTTGGTGATTCTGATCGCCCACAGATGATCTACACGGCCGAGCTCTATCGAGACCTCATTGTGGATGTGGCTCGGCAGCTCGGCGGTAATGTGCGGGTAATCGCCGTCTCGTTGAGCTCGGCGTATGTGATTGCGGCTGCACAGCAGGCTCCCGATGCGATACGTGCGGTGAGTGTGATTTGTCCCACCGGACTCGAAGACCTGGTGGTGCCGAGTCAACCCGGCACTGCCTATCGTCTGCTGGCCGGCCCAGCAGGTGCAGCGATTTTTGCAGGGCTGGTGAGTCGTGTCAGCATGGATTACTTTCTCGGTCAGATGACCTATGCCGATGCTAGTCGTTGTGATGCTGCCATGCGCGACATGTACTATCGTGTTGCGCATCGTCCTGGGGCACGCTGGGCACCAATTTGCTTTGTGACCGGTCTGCTCAACTGCGATCTGCGCCAGGTATTACCACAGTTGGCACAACCAATCCAGATTGTGTGGGGACGTCAGGCCTCGACCACCCCAGTCACCCGTCTCGCACGTTTCCAAGCCGTGGCACCCCACGCTGATGTACACGTCTTTGCGGCGGGGATGGCCGTGCAGGATGAATGTCCAGATGCATATGCAGATGCAGTGTTGGCGTTTTTTGCCCGTGATTGATGTGCAAATCAGCAGGATCACGAAGCATATTGTCGTGTGATGGTATGTGTGAAAGGATTGCGAGACAACATGACTATTCCCCCAACCATGCGGGCGTTGCAGCTTGAATCATTTGATGGTCCCGAAGGGCTACATGTGCGTGAGATTCCGACACCGACAGCGCGTGCTGGACAGGTACTCATCAAAATGCATACGGCTGCGGTGAATCCGTCTGATTTGATGTTTTTGCGTGGGCGCTACGGGGTGCGCCGTGAGCCGCCCACTACTCCCGGTTTTGAGGGATGTGGCACAGTCGTAGCGGCTGGTGCAGGGCTGGGCGCGTTGTGGGTGGGGCGGCGTGTGGCACTTGCCACCCAAGGCAATTTTGGCACATGGTCGGAATACACAGTGGCAAGTGCCACCAACGTCTTTCCGCTGCGCCGTCAGATTAGTGATGCCCAAGGTGCGATGCTCCTCGTCAACCCACTGACGGCCTGGGCACTAATCGATGAGGCGATGCGTGCACGCCAGCCGGCAGTCGTCTTTAATGCAGCCAATAGTGCGCTCGGACGTATGCTCATCCGCACTGCTGCAATGCGTGGGCTGGCGAGTATTGCGATTGTGCGCAATGCAGACTATGTGACCGATTTGCGTGGGCTGGGGGCGACTGAAGTGCTGGTGAGTAGTGATGTGGATTTTGCAGATCAGCTGATGCAGGCGTGTACCCGCTACCGCGCTGGGATCGGCTTTGATGCGGTGGCAGGCGAGCTGACGGGAGTGATGCTCAAAGCCATGCCAGCAGCTGCTCGCGTACTCGTCTATGGGGCACTGTCGCTTGCACCAGTACAGGTGGATGTGGGCACGCTCCTCTTTGGCAACAAGGTGGTTGAGGGGTTTTGGCTGACAGAGTGGATTCGTCGGCGTGGCATGCTGCAAGTGATTCGTGCGATGCGCGACATCCAGACGTCACTCTATGCGGCGATGACGACCACGGTGACGGCCACATACACGCTCGACACTGCAGCAGCTGGGATTCGTGCATATCAAGACCACATGGGTGCGGGCAAAATCATCGTACAGATGAGCTAAAACATGTCCCTCCGCCGTGGAATACACCACGGCGGAGGGTGAGATTACGTGTAGATGGCTGGACGGCGATTGGCCAATGAGGGCACACTTTTACGGATGCGCTCGAGTTCACTCATGTCGAGATTGGCTACCACGACTCCTTCACCATCGGGGGCTTGCGCAATGACAGTCCCCCACGGGTTGATAATCAGGCTGCGCCCATAGCACTGTCGTCCAACAGGATGCTCGCCCCATTGCGCGGGTGCAATGATATAGCATTGGTTTTCGATGGCACGGGCACGGAGCAGCGGCTCCCAGTGGTCTTTGCCAGTAAAGGCGGTAAAGGCGGCGGGGACAGCGATAACTTTGGCACCAGCGAGCGCCAGGCAGCGGTAAAGCTCGGGGAAGCGCATGTCGTAGCAGATGGTGAGTCCCAAGGTAATGCCTGCGATATCGGTGGTGACAATCTGCTCGCCGGGCAGGTAGGTATCTGATTCGCGGTAGCTACCCGGGGCGATATCCACATCAAAGAGGTGTATTTTGCGGTAGATGGCTACCCGTTCACCCTGTGGGTTAAACACCAAGGTCGTATTGTAGTCTTTGCCGTGGCCTGATTTCTCGATGATTGAGCCGCCATGCAACCAGATGCCATGGCGTTTGGCAGCGGCCGCAAACGCCTGTGCCGTGTCGCCGTCGATGGCCTCGGCATTGGCGGCATGATGCTCGCGCCGTCCCAGAAAGGTGACACATTCAGGGAGTGCGACCAGTTCAGCACCCTGTGCCACGGCCTGACCAATCAGCTCGACGGCGCGTGCCACATTGTGCTGACGATCCTCTTGGGTATTGATTTGGACAAGTCCGACGCGCATGTGTGTGCTCCTTTTAGCGGTGTGTGACGATACTCAGGCGGTCAAGCCCGACTGCAATCGTAATCTGGCTGCCGATGGCAGGTACGTGTGCTTGAGGCATATCATACTCGAATTGGGCGTCACCTGCTACTGCCCCAATGGTGACGCGTACCCAAGGTGCCCGATAGTAGCTGTGCCGCACAACGCCCGTCAAGGTGATGTGATGCGCACCATCCACTGTCAGCCCCGCTTCGGGTGGGATAATGAGCACACCAGTGTGATGCGGGCTGTGCACCGGCATGTTGCCAAAGGGCGTATCGATGCTCCCTGTGTCGTTGCGTGTAAACGGTACGTGATAGCGTATCCCGAGGAGCTGTGCCACAAAGGTGCTTTGTGGGTCGCGGTAGAGTGTCGCCGGATCTGTGTCGCGGATGATGTGTCCATCTCGCATGACGACGATGCGATCCGCAATCTGGCAGGCCTCATGCGCATCATGGGTCACATACACAGTGGCCACGTGCTCGCTGGTGAGCAACGTAGGGAGCTCGGCGAGCAAGTGATCGCGCACTGAGCGGTCGAGGGCGGCAAACGGTTCATCGAGCAAAAGTAACCGTGGACTTGGTGCTAGGCTCCGTGCCAATGCGACCCGTTGGCGCTCGCCACCAGAGAGTTGTGCGGGGGAGCGTTGTGCGAATTGGCGCAAACCGACCAAGGCGAGCAGGTCGTCGATACGCTGTTGTCTAGCCGCAGCGCTCAGATGCACAATACCGTAGGCGATGTTTTGTGTGACGGTCATGTGTGGAAAGAGGGCGTGCTCTTGGAACATGAGCCCGATATGGCGGCGGTGTGCTGGGAGCAGGGTTATATCGGTGCCCTGATAGACGATGCGCCCTTGATGCCCACTTTCGAGTCCTGCAATGATGCGCAGTAGTGTGCTTTTGCCGCACCCCGATGGTCCAATCAATGCAATGCGTTCGGCATGATTCAGCGTGAGTGAACACTCGGTGAGTGCCGCTGCTTGCCCGTAGCTATGGCTGATGTGTGTGAGTGCCAACAACTGTGACATGAGATTCTCGGTAGGTTTCATCCTCTATAGTATTATAGATGTAGTGCCCCATTGCGCCACCATGTGAAGGAGTGGAGTGCGTATGATTGCCATCCTACAGCGCCGCTGGTTGTGGCTGAGTTTGGGTATTGCCATCGCGTTCCGTGTGTTTGTGTGGGTTGTGTTGCCACGTACCACATGGATTTCTGACGAAGGGGAATACTTTGCAGCCGCCACCTGGTTGAGCTATGGGCGCGGTTTTGCCTGGTATCTCGATTATGAGTGGACACGGGTACCCCTCTATCCGCTGTTTGTGGCAGCACACCTCCGCATCGGAGGCACGCCGTATTGGGTCTTTGTATCGCAAATCATCTTGTCGCTGACGCACATTCTCTTGGTGCGTGCCATTGCCATGCGCTTGTGGCCACTTCAGCCACTCGTGGCAGATATCGCGTGCGTATTGACTGCACTCTGTTTGCCTTTGGCCACCATGACTATCACACTGCTCTCTGAAACGCTCTTCCTGACACTTTTTTTGGCCATTTTGTGGGTAGCACTCGGCTTCCAAATTGCCATCCCCAGCCTATGGCGTGCGAGCATGCTCGGTGTGTTGCTAGCAGTGGCCACATTGACACGGAGCATGATGCTCGCATTTGTCCCCTTGCTCGTGCTCTGGATGTGCGTGGGGGGGAGCTGGCTCCCAGCCAGTTACATGTGGAAACGCATGCAAGCTGCAGTGGTCATGGTGCTATTTTTTGTCATGACCATCATGCCCTGGAGCTGGTATGCCTCACGCACATTTGGTGGTCCACTCATGCTCGATACCACGGGCGCCTATAATCTGTTGCTGACGGCAAACACTACCGTGTATCCAGAGTCGAGTGGTACACGCCTCGAGCAGTACACGGCCGCATTGCTTCGTGCGCAAGCATCACCCCCTGCGCAGAGTTGTCGCCCCCATCCAGGTGTGTTGCCCACGCCTGTCGCACGCCAAAACGCAATGCTTGCTGAGGCATGGTGTATTATTCAGGGGAACCCAAGCGCCTTTGTGACACGCATTCCCAGCGAGTTCGTTGATTTCTGGCAAATCCACTATGCGAGTGCAGAGCGATTCACCAAAGGATTTACCACGGGTAGCGTATCAGCCAATTACCTGACTGCAGTGTTCTGGTTTGACGATGTATGGTATATTCTGGTGCTCTTCCCCGCACTCATCGGGTTGTGGGTACTCAGGCGCGATGGTGCCACACGCAGTCAACACGAATTATTTCTGCTGTGGTTCGTCGTGCCAATCCTGTTGGGGATGCTGTTGTTTAGTATTACGCGCTTCCGCAATATCTTGTTGCCACTGATGAGTATCACTGCGGCCGCAACGTGGGTGTTTTGTATTGCAGGGCGTTGGCGCGAGCTGCTCCACCCGGTGCCCGGGCTAGTGATGGCGGCCGCTGCCGTGGTCTGGTCGTTGGCCGCCACCCCAGTGCCATCACTTGCTCCGCGCATTTCACCGTCATTTTTTGGTGGGTCACCATCGGTCGTCTTCTGCATCGATTTGGCACAGCAGGGCATGGTGATGCGCCAACACAGCAATGCGTTCTGGCACATGCTCCACATCGATCCATGGTTGATGCCGATTCCGCGCCCATTACCACCCCGTGAGGATGCCGTCGCAGCTGCGTTACAGTGGTATTGGCGTGGTGATATGACACAAGCGACAGCCCTGTTGCCGCCCACTACTGACAGTGAACCCCAACTCATCCGTGCAGATATTGCACGGCATCGTGGTGATATATCTTCAGCCAAAACGCTGTTTGGCCAGTGTGAGATTGATCAGCTGAATCCACTCGAATGGGCATGGTTGTGGCTGAATCCACCACCCACATCTCACATTGATGTGGGTGGTGACAGCGACATGGGCTATATCCGCGGATGCTATCTTGGTGAAGGTGATGCTACCCTCGATGCCACGTTTCGCTGGTGCCGCACGGATATGCAACTCCGATTCCCGCAGGCTGCGTCGGGGTTTGTGCAGCGGCTGGTGTTCCGTGTGGATGGGCGGGCGTGGCCCGCAGATGTGCCGCCGGCACACCACATTGAGGTGTGGCTAGGTAATCAGCGTATTGGGACCATGCCGGCCAACGACTTGCGCGTGCGTGATGAGGTCTTTGATTTGCCGATTCTCCCCGTGGGAAGCGATATCGTCATCACGTTGCGTGGCCCAGAATTTGTCCCAGATGCGCATGATTTTCGCATGCAACAGGGAGTCCTTGCTGGGCAAGTGCGTCGCTTGATGGTGCGCCTCGATGATGCACGGATCGTGGCAGCCACCGCCCCATAATTCGTCGTATAATTATTTATATTCATTGAAGAAAGGGATGTTGCATGACTGCCCAACAGGTGCCTGCACGGAATGAAATTAAAGCCACGGATACGTGGGATTTGACGTTGATGTATGCCGATGATGAAACGTGGAAACGCGAGCTGGGTCAGGTCGATGCATTAATTGCACGTGTTGCACTCCATCAGGGCAAGGTGGCAACGAGTGCTGATACGGTGTTGGCGGCCTTCAAGGCGCGTGAAGCCCTCATGCAGACTGCCCACCAACTCTATATATATGCGCACTGCCGCTACGACTCAGATTCTGGTGACACTGATGGTCAAGGGCTGAACGCACAGGCACAAGCCATGGTTGCCAAAGCACAAGCGGCTATTGCGTTTGTTGAGCCCGAAGTACTTTCCATCGATGAGGCTACGCTGCGCGGCTGGATGAAATCCCATGCGGGTCTCGCCGCCTACGCATACTACCTCGACGTGCTATTGCGCAACCGCGCCCATACGCGCTCAGCCGAGGTCGAAGCTGTGTTGGCACAAACGGGCGAAATGGCAGGGGCACCCTACAATATTTTCGGCGTCCTCAACAACACTGATCTTGAATTTGGCACGATTACGGACGAAGCCGGCAATGAGGTTACGTTGTCGCATGGTCGCTACGGCAAATACCTGGAGAGTAGCGATCGCCGTGTGCGCAAAGATACCTTCCATACGTTTTATAAGTCATTTAAATCGCATCGCAACACGCTGGCGATGACCCTTTCGAACGGGGTGCGTGCCAATGTCATCAATGCCCGTATCCGCGGGTACAACAGTGCGGTAGAGGCAGCGCTTGCACCCAATGATATCCCCGTCTCCGTCTATCATAATTTGGTGTCGACGGTACAGGCGAATTTGCCCAAGTTGCATCGCTACATGGCGTTGCGCAAAAAACTGATGCAGCTCGACACGTTGCACGTCTACGACTTGTACACGCCCATCCACACGGGAGCAGATATCAACGTCGATTACCACGAAGGTTATCGCATGGTGCAGGCTGCGTTGCGCCCCCTCGGTGATGAATACCAGACGGCGCTCAGCACCTGCTACGAATCACGCTGGATTGATGTCTACGAAAACAAGGGCAAGCGCAGTGGTGCCTATAGCACGGGCTCATATACGACAGCGCCCTACATTTTGCTCAACTACCAGAATCGCCTTGACGACGTATTTACGTTGGCGCACGAGTTGGGGCATTCGATGCACTCCTTCTTTACCCGCAAAACCCAACCCTACCACTACGGTGACTACACCATCTTTGTGGCCGAGGTAGCCTCGACGCTCAACGAATCGTTACTTATCACACATCTGTTGCAGACACGCGATGATGCCGCGTTGCGCCGCCACCTGGTGGTGCAACAGCTCGAAGATGTGCGTACCACGCTCATCCGTCAGACCATGTTTGCCGAGTTTGAACTCGACATGCACACCCGCTCTGAGCACGATGAACCGTTGACGACGGACGGATTAACAGAGCGCTACTACGAGATGGTCAAACGCTATCACGGGCCTGCAGTCACCCTCGATGACGAGATTGGCCTCGAATGGTCGCGCATCCCACATTTCTACTACAACTTCTACGTCTACCAATACGCCACTGGGATTTCAGCAGCATTGGCACTCGCAGAAAAAGTCCAAAAAGGTGATGCCACGGCCGTCCAGAATTACCTCGGTTTCCTCAGTGGTGGTTCATCCAAGTCATCAATCGACTTGTTGCGTGGTGCTGGTGTCGATATGGCTTCCCCTGCCCCCGTCCAAGCTGCAATGGATCGGTTCGATGCACTGCTCGACGAGTTGGAGCGCCTGAGTGCATGATTTTTGGCGTCGTATGACTTTCATCCCTGACATGATGAAACGTCTCAGGCAGCTTTGGCACCGTATCCCACATCGACATGCATTGGTGTGGGGTATGGTGGTTGCTGCAGCGCCCATCATCATCGGTGAAGTGCTATTACGGGCGATTGGCGGGAGCTTTACTCGCCTGCTACCCATTTACAGCGACGAGGTGGCATACTGGTTGCAAGGGCGAGCATGGTATGCTGCACAATTCGATGCTGGCTACTTTTCGCTCAACGAACATACTGCACCACTAGCGTGGTCGCATTACGGTTCCCATGGCATATTTGTGGCCATGCTGTACGGAATTGTGGATGTTTATCGTTTAGACCGTATTGTGGTAACGAATACAGTGATTTTTGCCATCTGTGGCGTGGCCGCTGCAGTGATTGCACGCTGGTCGTGGCGTGAAGCGGTGGCATGCCTGATCGTCTTTAGCTTCTTTCCATATGTGATTTCGATGATGCCTGCATCCATGCAAGAAATCATCCACGCAGGGATTGCAATCGTGTTGGCTGCGGGATTTTGGCGCTTGATGGATGGATCTCCCGTCCGCATCTGGCTCATTCTCGCTATCATGCTTGCCATGTTGTTGCGCCCCACCTGGGGTATCCTGTTGATTCCTGCATTCGTTTTGCATACTCCTCGGATGGTGTGGTATCTGTGGGGCGCACGTATAGTGGCGGCCGCCGGTGTGATGCTCGCTATGACGTTGTTGATGGGGGCGACAGCAGCACCGTTTCCCACGTTGCGGAGTGGCTACTATGCGGACATGACCAGCGTCTCAGATGCGCTGATTCGCATGTGGGAGTACACACTCTACAATGTGGATGCCATCACCCGACCTACGCGCGCCGTCTTTACGCTGCAACGAGTCTTGGCCGTATTGTTGGTGGTGGCGGTGACGGTGCAGTGGGTGATTGGGCGACTCCAGCGCCGACCATTGATGGCGACCGGTGAGTTGCTCCTCCACCTCATCAATATCGTGGGAATGTATGTGGCAATGACCCTGTTGTATGAGTTCATCGATGGGCGTGATTTTCGCGTGGTAGGTGCCCACCTGCTCTTTAGTGTGGTACTCGTGATTCTACGTCATCATTGGATGCTGTTTTATGCGGTTTGTGTCTGGAGTGTGGTCACACTCCCTGCTACTTGGCAACACTACCAATCGGTGCACGCTCCGCGTTTTGCGAAGACGCGCACGATCCCCACCCTGTCACAACATCTGACGTTTGTACGGCAACACCCATCTTGGTGCAACACCGTTGACGTCTCCATCGATTATGTGTCAGGCATGAATGAAGTCTTGTTGGCCATTCCACCCGGGTTTGGTTTGACCGTGTTGACTGGTGCTCCACCCGATGTAATCAATGCCAAGTATCTGATTTTGGTGGAAGACCAATATGCCACACTCAAAGAACGCATGACACTCACGCCACTCATGCCCGTTCGCAATGGGGTACTCTACCTCAATGCCACCAGCAGTTGTCCATAATGACACATCGTATACGTGGTGAGCGCTACGGAGTCGGGCAGCGCACTTCACCCGTGGTATAGTCGATGGGGCAAACATTTGCCATGTCGCGCAGTTGTTGCCATTGGGTAGGATTGGTCGTGCGAAAGTCGTGCCGCACATAGAAAAATGCGCCAAATGGCTCAGCAGTGACGACCTGCATCGACATACACGGGTAGCCTTGGTCAGAAATAAACAAATCATAGGGTGCAGTCTGCATGTGGTCACAGTACATATTGCGTACCGCTTCACCCACCTCAACTCCTGACGGATGAATCAATATGCTGGCAGCAGGGACATCCGTGTAGAGCTCAACAATGTTCGCAAATGATCCCACATAGGCAACCCGTAGCTGTAGCGGTTGGAGCTGAGCATAGATGCCCTCGACCTGTGCCACCCGCAACTCGTTGTACTCTGGTGTGTCCATCATTGCATTGGGGTCACGTTCAATCATTTTCTTGATGGCCATCTCATTCTGATTGAGGCGATACGACATGGGTGTGTGTACCAGGGCCAGCACGAGTGGCAACAGCACAAACATGGTAGGCGCAATATTGGCATATCCCAATGTGCGCGCAATAGTGTGCTGACCGGCGATGCGAGCGACCAGTTGATACAACAAAAACATACCGATGCCGAGGCCGATGTACATGGACGATCCTTGAAACGACATGACTGAATGGTTGATGTAGTACGACATGCCAAAGACCGCCACGGTTGCCACATACACGAGTGCCGCAAAATGATTGCCAATCATGGCATCCTGCGCATACGTGTGGGCATGGGTATTGAGCACGAGGTAGAGCTTGACCACACACAGCCACATCGCGATGATGGCCGTGATAATCATCAAGCCATTGCCGGGAAATTCAATCAAAAAGCTGCCATGCCCTGCCACCGATTTACGAATCCAGATGTAGATGTAATCGGGATTCATGGTGGCAATGTCGGTGTTGATGAGCCACAAGATGACAAACCAGGCGAGAGCACTCCCCGTGTAGATAGTGGCAAGTGTGAGGCGTTGTTTCCACGCACGCAAGGGCTGAAAGACGATGGCAACACCCAATGCAAGGAAGGCGAACAACCCGAAATCGTTGGATTGAAACACTCCAATGCTTGCTACAATCCCACTCAATACACCGTAGATAATGAGTGCCCGTGGCTGAGTATTCGCACGTGCCAAAAACCAGAGACAAATTGCACCCACACTAAATACCGTGAACATGCGCACAGGCACGATGGAGTAGAAAAAAAGATGTAATGTGTAGTAGATGCGCTCAAAATTCCAAAATGGACGTGTTGCAATAAAAAAGAGCGGTGCGGTGAAGATAATCGCTACCCAAATCGAAGGCTGCGCCATGTAGCGGTGGGCGAAATGAATGGCCAAGGCGATGGCTGCAATGCACATACACTCCAAAAAGAAATAGATGATGTACATGGTGAGCTGTGGGTATGCAGTTAACCCAGCCCAATCAAGTGCTATCGCAAAGTACTGATAGAGATGCACATACCCAGGTACATAGTCGGTATATGATTTGAGGTTGGTCAACGGCTGGAGCATGTCGTTGATGATGTAGAAGTTGTCAGTCAAACTGACGTTGATGAGTACCGCAATCATGCCCATCCCGAGCACAAAGAGACTCAACACGATTGCGAATGGGGAGATGAGTCGTTGGGCTATTGTCGTGCGAAAGATGCTGATAATGACTGCAAGAGCCAGTAATATCAGCAATATCTGCGTGCCCAACCCGATGAAATCGGTGTAGAAGTCATCTTCGCGGAACCCGATGCCGAGATAGATTCCGACCAAAAAGAGGAGGGTGATTTTGGCACCACGATGCTGACGAATGCGCTCATAGAGCTGTGGAAATAGCTGCAATAGCCCGAAGGTCAAACATGCAGCACAGATAATCGCCATCACCAAAAAGCGATCACCGGCTTCGTTCATCTGAGTGCGCATGACTGCAAGTGGATAGACGATGATTGCACACACGCCCACAATCACACTAAACAGATGCGGGATATTAAATGAATCCTGCTGTGCGGGAATGACCACGGTATCTTGCTCATCACCGAAAAAGTGTTGCACACTGTCACGCACCCACTGTGCGAGTTGTGCGATGAAATGCTGTAGGACCTGTGCGAATGGCGAAGCTGGTGTCATGATGAAAAAGCCTTTCGTCGGAGTTGATACGCATGCATCGGTGCACCAAGACGTACCCACCACGTATGCAACCGCACTGCACCACTACGTGACCAGTCAGCGTGATGAGCGCAAGGTATCGTGCAAACTAGGCAGATATAATACTTTTATTGTACTCTATTTACTTTTTCTGTCATGATATATGGATTACAACTTGCAGTATTTTGTACGGTTGGGCAGGGGGTATCCGCATAGGCACACCACACACAATGATGCGGTGCTGGTGCCATGATATGCATGCCACATGCCTGACAGCGGATGCGTAATTCAATGGCGGTCATGTGCATTGTTTCTTCTGTTGTCTGGTGGCAGTGTGGACAAGTAATGTATGTCGTTTTGGGCATGAACACTATTCCTCACGCTGAATTGCTCGCCCATCACAATCATGTGCGGCATACGAACAAAAGACGCAACAATCGCCCGCACGGGGCGTCAGCCACTGCCCGCATTGAGGGCAGTGCCAATGGGTGACTCACGCACCGGTGGGAATGGTTGCCGTGGCCGTGTGATTACAGTGCGGACAGGTGATTAATGTATCCATAGGTATACTCCAGTCCCCACAGCGGCAGATGCGCCGCTGTGGGGGTAGCAAATTAGCGTGATTTCTCACGCACATATTGCTCGAGTTCGCTCGCCAAAATGCGCTCTTGTTGCATGCTATCGCGGTCGCGCACCGTCACCGTCTGATCTTCGAGTGACTGAAAATCGACCGTCACACAAAACGGTGTGCCAATTTCGTCTTGGCGGCGATACAACTTGCCAATGGCACCGGTGTCGTCGTAGACGGTGCGCATGTTGGCGTTGAGTTGCAAGTCACTGCGGATGCCTTTGGCCATGCGCACCAAGTCGTCGTTGTTGCGCTTGAGCGGAAAGACGGCGACTTTATTGGGTGCCAACTGTGGCTTGAGGTGCAACACGGTGCGGTAGAACTCATCTACCACGGGTTGTGTCACGCCGCGCAGTTTTTTGCCGACCTCGATGCTCTCAGCACCTGGCATGCTCAGCACCTGCTCGATTTCGGGCAGGCGGCGTGCGAGATCGCTCGCCACGACGTCGGCCTGTGCCACAATTGCGTCGCGTTGCTCACCAGTCAATTTTTCGTTGCGTGCCACCGATTTGCGGAAGGTGTCGAGCGCTGCCTGCACCGTTTCCACTTTGTCGGCGGTTGGTTCTTTGACCATCTGCTCGTCGTAGGCTTCGGACAACACCGCCAAAAAGCAGCGTCCCACACCCGCCGACGGCTCGATCACAAACGGCACCACGTGGCGATTGTTGGTTTGGTCGTAGTAGGTCAGTTTGGCCACGCTATCGCGATTAGGGGAAACTGTGGCGGCCAGCCCCAAACTCTCTTGGTCACGTGAATGTGAGCCTAGGTCGTAGTCGCTGCGGCTAGCGATACCTTCGATTTCTTCGTAGCCCAGCGTCGGATAGTCATACATCAAGTCAAAGGTACGCTTGGAGTAGTGCGCCAGGTCGGCTTTGGGGACGTCATACACCTGGATGCGGCTACGGGGTACGCCGATGGACTCCCACCAGCTCAAACGATCTTCCAGCCAGCGTTCGTGCCAGGCTTCGTCGCTGCCCGGCATCACAAAGAACTCGATTTCCATCTGTTCGAATTCACGCACACGAAACAAAAAGTTGCGTGGGTTGATTTCGTTGCGGAAGGCTTTACCCACTTGCGCAATCCCAAACGGCAACTTGCGGCTGGTGGTCGAGAGCACATTGCCGAAATTAGCAAAGATACCCTGTGCTGTCTCGGGGCGTAAATAGGCGAATGCATCACTGTCTGCCACTGGTCCGACGGCCGTCTTGAACATCATGTTGAATGGGCGTGGCTCGGTCAGGTCGCTTGAGCCACAGCTGGGGCATTTGCCTTTGATGTGGTCGGCACGCCAGCGCCCCTTGCATTGGCGGCAATCGACCAGCGGGTCGTTGAAGGTTTCTTCGTGGCCAGAATACTTCCAGACTAGTTTGTTCATCAAAATCGAGGCATCGAGCCCTTCCATGTCGTCACGGGCATAGACGTTGGTGCGCCACCACGAATTGATGATGTTGTTTTTGAGCTCGACCCCCAACGGGCCGTAGTCAAAGACTCCCTGTAGGCCGCCGTAGATGTCTGAACTGGGGAAGATGAAGCCACGGCGTTTGCACAGTGATGCGAGCTGTTCGAGTGAGGCTGCTGGCATAGACATGCTCTCCCATGTGAGCCCGGGGTACGCAAAAAGCCCCAGGCGATGCGAATCGCCTGGGGACGCAAGTACTGCGCGGTTCCACCCCAGTTATTGTGCCGGTCACGGTCACAATCCCTCTTTGTATCGTGTTGATTGTCGGCTCCGCGGTGCCGTTCACATCTGGTCGCAGCCGGGCTCACACGCTCCCCGACTCGCTGGATACGCCGTTGATGCTACTCTCCGCATCGTCACCTGCGCCACAGTATAGCATGTTTCGCCGCTGCTGAGCAACACGGTACCGCACCCACACTCCCGCCACCACACATAGCCCCCCACTCAGCCCCAACCATGGCCACGGTGTGCGTGCAGGTGGCGTCGGAATGATGGGAGATGTAGACACCTGCGGGCGTGGTGTCATACTGACGGTACGCTCCACACGGGTGGGGTGCCATGCGCTCAGTTGCGCCGTATTGGTGGGTACCAAACTCGGTGTGGGTCGGCAGGCACTCAGGTCGAGATGACACCATGCAGTTATCACGTCAAGCGTTGCCATGCGCACCTGATACGGATTGTACAGCTCCACGTGTGACTGGCTCGTATCAATGGGGATGCGCTGACAGCGCGCGGTGCCCGCAGCAAACGGTGGCTCGTCATTGATGTGCCATCCCGCAAGGGTGGCAGGGGCCGGTACACACACGTCAATCATCGGACGTTGTTGCGCATCCAGCAAAAGGATGAGCATGTCCGTGGATACGGTCGGTTGTATGCGTGCAGTGTGCGTCTGTGCTTGTAGTGTCTTGCTGGGGCTGGGTGTTTTGGTAAGACTGGATGTATGAGTCATGCTGGGAGTCTTGGTGAGGCTGGGTGTTTTGGTAAGACTGGGTGTATGAGTCATGCTGGGAGTCTTGGTGAGGCTGGGTGTTTTG
>JACCDO010068180.1_pt1 | contig 35299 bp, 34 predicted proteins | sample 7446101 | NCBI WGS metagenome assembly JACCDO01 (sample SAMN15323440, study PRJNA562643) | freshwater metagenome | isolation source: river surface water | place: USA:Blue River Watershed | collected 2017-08-16 | reverse complement strand
TGAACGTGGAGAAGGCCCGCTACGAGAAGCTGCTCACGAGCAACGAGATCCTGACGCTGATCACCGCGCTGGGCACCGGTATCGGCAAGGCCGGAGGCGGCGCGGGGGGCGGTGGCGCGGACGACTTCGACGTCGCCAAGCTGCGTTACCACCGCATCATCATCATGACCGACGCCGACGTGGACGGGGCCCACATTCGCACGCTGCTCCTCACGTTCTTCTACCGCCAGATGCCCGAGCTGGTCGAACGCGGTCACATCTACATCGCGCAGCCGCCCCTGTACAAGGTCAAGGCGGGCAAAGAGGAGCTTTATCTCAAGGACGGCACCGAGCTGGATGGTTTCCTGCTTCGCATCGCCCTGAGCGGTGCCAGCGTGAACACCGGCGGCCCGTCCCCGACGATCCTTGCGGGCGACACCCTGGCCGAACTGGCGCGCAAGCACCAGGTGGCTGAACAGGTGATCCATCGCCTGTCCGGTTTCATGGATGCCGAGGCGCTGCGCGCCATTGCCGATGGCGTGCGGCTGAACCTGGATACCGTGGCCGAGGCCGAGGCCTCGGCGCTGGCCCTGCAGGCCCGTCTGCAGGAGATCGACCGCCTCACGAACGCCGCCCCGGCGGAAGTGGCCGGTGAGTTCGATGCCCGCGCGGACAAGCCGATCCTGCGCATCAGCCGCCGTCACCATGGCAACGTCAAGAGCAGCGTGATCACCCAGGACTTCGTGCACGGTGCCGATTACCAGGCGCTGGCCGAGGCGGCCGACACCTTCCGCGGCCTGCTGCACGAAGGCGCCACGGTGCGCCGCGGCGAGGGCGAGCGCCAGAAGGAGGAAAAGGCCGGCGACTTCCGCTCCGCGATGCAGTGGCTGATCTCCGAAGCGGAACGCGCCACGGCCCGCCAGCGGTACAAGGGTCTGGGCGAGATGAACCCCGAGCAGCTGTGGGAAACCACGATGGACCCGACGGTGCGCCGCTTGCTGCGCGTGCAGATCGACGACGCGATCGAGGCGGACCGCGTGTTCACCATGCTGATGGGGGACGAGGTGGAGCCGCGCCGCGACTTCATCGAGACCAACGCGCTGCGCGCGGCGAACATCGACGTCTGAGCCCCGCGCGCCACGCTTTGCCATGCGCTTTCTCGCCGCCGACCTGGACCCGCAGCAGGCCTACAAGCTGCTCACCGGCCTGGTGGTGCCCCGGCCGATTGCCTGGGTCGTGACCGAGTCGGCTGCGGGCGTGCTCAATGTGGCGCCGTTCAGTGCCTTCACCTTCGTGTCCAACGAACCGCCCATGGTGGGGGTGAACATCGGCCGCAAGGGCGGCGTCCTCAAGGACACCGGCAACAACATCCTGGCGCGGGGCGAGTACGTGGTGCACATCGCGGACGCCTCGCTGTTGCGGCCCTTGCATGACAGCGCCGAGGACCATCCGCCCGAGGTGAGCGAGGTGGCCCTGCTCGGATTGAAAACGCTGCCCAGCGACTTGATTTCGGTGCCCCGGCTGGCCGCGCCGCCGGTGGCCATGGAGTGCCGGTTGCATCGGTCCGTTGCCTTTGGTGATTCAGGCTCCGAGTTCATGGTGGGCGAGGTGCTGGCGTTCCATCTGCGTGAGGGCCTGGCGCAGGACCTGAAGGTCGACACGCGCGCCCTGAACCCGATCTGCCGGCTGGCCGGCCCCAACTACGCCACCATCGGCGAGGTCCAGACCTTGCGGCCATCGGGCCCCCCGGCTGGCGCGCCGGCTGGACGCTGAGCGTCGTGTCCGACGTGAACGCGCCCCATTTCATCCAGCTGCTGGACGGCGCTGACCGGGCCTGGGCCAGCGATGTCCAGGCCGGCCTGCTGGAGCCGCAGGCCTGGATCGCGCCCAAGTTCTTCTACAACGCGCTGGGCTCGCGCCTGTTCGACGCGATCACGGAGCTGGATGCCTACTACCTCACACGGACCGAGGCGGACATCTTCAGCGCCCAGGGGGCCGAGATCGCACGCGCAGCGCACGCCGTGACCGGCCCCCGCCCGGTGATGGTCGACCTCGGCGCGGGCAACTGCGCCAAGGCGGCGCGCCTGTTCGGGGTGCTCGATCCGCGCGCGTATGTGGCGGTGGATATCTCGGTGGACTACCTGCGCCAGTCGCTCACGGCCTTGCAGCGCGAGCACCCGCACATCGCCATGAGCGGGGTGGGACTGGATTTCTCGCAGCGGCTGGCCTTGCCGCAGACCCTGCCCGGTGTGGGGCAGACGCCGCGCCTGGTGTTCTATCCCGGCTCGAGCATTGGCAACTTCTCCCCCAGGCAAGCGCGCGCCCTGCTCGGGGACATCCACCACCTCGCGCCGGGCGGCGCGCTCCTGATCGGGGTGGACCTGGTCAAGTCTGCGCAGGTGCTGCAGGCGGCCTATGACGACGAGCTGGGCGTGACGGCGGCCTTCAACCTCAACGCGCTGGTGAACCTCAACGCGCTGGTGGGCACCGATTTCCAGGTGCGGCAGTGGCGGCACGAGGCGCTGTTCAACACGGCCGATGCACGCATCGAGATGTACCTGCAGGCGCGCGAGAGCCTGGTGGTAACCTGGCCCGGCGGGCAGCGGCGCTTCGCCGCCGGTGAACGGATCCATACCGAGAACTCCTACAAATGGACGGTTCCCGGCTTCACGCAGCTGCTGCACGACGCGGGCTTTGCGCAGACCGCGTGCTGGCGCGATCCGCAGGACGCCTTCGGTGTCTTTCTCGCCTGGGGCTGACCCGCGCAGAGACCCCACCCGGTGAGGGCGTGCGCCGGACGCGCTAAGGTCCCGGCCATGGATTCCGTTTCCCAATTCGCGCTCGGGGCCGCCCTCGGTGTGGCGGTGATGGGCCGGCGCACGGCGGTCTGGAAGGCGGCGCTCTGGGGCGGCGTGGCCGGCACCCTGCCGGACCTGGATGCCTTCATCGACCATGGCGATGCGGTACGCAACATGGTCTTGCACCGCGCGGCAAGCCATGGGCTGTTCTGGCTGCTGCTGGTGTCGCCGCTGCTGGGATGGCTGGTGGCGCGTGTGCACGGCGAGATGGCGCAGTGGCGACGCTGGGCCCTGGCCATCGGGCTGGCGCTGGTGACCCATCCCCTGCTGGACACGATGACGGTGTACGGCACGCAGTTGCTGCAACCCTTCTCGAGCTTCCCGTATGTCGTGGGCAGCATCTTCATCATCGACCCGCTGTACACGCTGCCCCTGCTGGCGGGCCTGGTCATCGTGCTGGCCCGTCCCGCCTGGCGCGGCTTGCGGGCCAACGCGTGGGGCCTGGCCCTGTCCACCGCCTACCTGGCCTGGAGCGCCGCGGCCCAGTGGCATGTGCAGGGTGTGGTGCAGGCCTCGCTCGCGGCGGCGGGCGCGCCGGCTGCGCGCGTGCTGGTCACGCCCGCGCCCCTGAACACGGTGCTGTGGCGCGTGGTGGTGATGCGCGAGGACGGCTACGAGGAGGGCTTCTATTCCCTGCTCGATCCCGCGCCCCACGTGCGCTTCGAGCGCCTTGGCAGCGACACCGGCCTGTACCGCACGCTGCAGGACCTGCCCGCGGTGCAGCGCATCGCGGCGTTCTCCCATGGCTTTTTCAAGGTGCACGAGCGCGGCGGCGAAGCCTTCATCACCGACCTGCGCATGGGTCAGGAGCCAGGCTACGTGTTCTCGTTTCGCGTGGCGCGCCGCGAGGGCGCGCAGTGGGTGCCGGTCACACCCGAGAGCGTGGGCTGGCGGGTCGACACGGGCCGCGCGCTCGATTGGCTCTGGACGCGGCTGCAAGGCCGCGACGTGCCGTCCCCGCGTTGAGGCGCCGCGTCAGCCCCGGCGCAGGCGCCGGTACAGGGGCGGTGCGACCAGCAGCAGCAGCGCGAGGGCCATGAGCGTGCCGGAGATCGGCCGCGTGATGAAGGTGCTCCATTCGCCCTGGCTGATGGTCAGCGCCTGGCGCATGGACTGTTCCGCCTTGGACGACAGGATGAGGCCCAGGATCATCGGCGCCGCCGGGAAATCGAAGCGCCGCATCAGGTAGCCCACGAGGCCGAAGACGAACAGCAGCCCCACGTTGAACACCGAGTTGCCCGCGCCGTACACGCCGGCCACGGAGATCACGATGATCCCGGCGTACAGCCAGGGCGGGGGAATCTTCAGCAGCTTGACCCACAGGCCCACCAGGGGCAGGTTCAGCACGAGCAGGATCACATTGCCGATGTACAGGCTGGCGATCAAGGTCCACACCAGGCTCCCCTGGGCCGTGAACAGCTGCGGCCCGGTCTGGATGCCGTAGCCCTCGAAGGCCGACAGCATGATGGCGGCGGTGGCCGAGGTCGGGATGCCCAGCGTGAGCAGCGGCATGAGCACGCCGGCGGCGGCGGCGTTGTTGGCGGCCTCCGGCCCGGCCACGCCTTCGATCGCGCCGCGCCCGAACTCCTCGGGGTGCTTGGAGAGTTTTTTCTCGGTGTAATAGGACAGCAGAGTGGGCAGCTCCGCGCCGCCCGCCGGCATGGAGCCGATCGGAAAGCCGAACAGCGCGCCGCGGATCCAGGCCTTCCAGGAGCGGGCCCAGTCCTGCGCGCTCATCCAGAGGCTGCCGCTCAGCTTCATGACCTCGCCGCCCTTGGCTTCGCGGCCCTGCCAGGCGAGGTAGAGCGCCTCACCGACGGCGAACAGGCCCACGGCGGCGACGGTCACTTCAATGCCGTCCAGCAGCTCCGGACGGCCGAAGGTGAAGCGCGGCTGGCCGGTCTGCAGGTCGATGCCGATCATGCCCACCAGCAGACCCGCGGCGAGGCTCACCAGCCCGCGCAGCACGGAAGTGCCCAGCACGGCGGAGACCGCGACCAGCGACAGCACCATGAGGCTGAAGTATTCGGCCGGACCAAAGGCCAGCGCGGCATCGACCACCATCGGTGCCACGAAGGTCAGCGCCAACGTGCCGATGGTGCCCGCGACGAAGCTGCCGATGGCGGCGGTGGCCAAGGCCTGGCCCGCGCGGCCGCGCCGGGCCATCTGGTTGCCTTCCAGCGCGGTGACGACCGAGGCGGACTCCCCTGGCGTCTTGAGCAGGATGGAGGTGGTGGAGCCGCCATAGGCCGCGCCGTAGTAGATGCCCGCGAACATGACGAACATGCTGGTGGCGGGCACGTGGTAGGTCAGTGGCAGCAGCAGGGCGATGGTGAGTGCGGGGCCGATGCCAGGCAGGACGCCCACGAGCGTGCCCACGAAACAGCCGACGAAACCCCACAGCAAGGTGGTGGGCTGCAAGGCATTGGCAAAGCCGCCCATCAGGGCGTTCAGAGCGTCCATGGAGGTGAGGAGATGGTCAGAAGCCGAAAGGCAGCGCGGGACCCAGGCCGACGCCCAGGATGCGCGCGAACAGGGTCCAGAAGGCGATGGCCACCAGGCCGCAGATCGCCAGGGATTTCAGGCCGAAGCGGGCGTCGAAGGCGCGCGCCACGCACATGCCGCACAGCGTGGCCGGCAGCACGAAGCCCAGGGGAGCGACCAGCGCCATGAACAGCGCGCCGCCGGCCAGGAAATACAGCAGCCGGGCGGCCGCGCCCGGCAGGGGCGTCTGGCCGTCGGCGAGGCTGTCGTCCACCTGCCGCCCGCGCCAGGCGCTCAGGCCATACAGCGCGGACACCAGGCCCAGGCCGCCCACGATGACGGCGGGCACCAGGGTGGCGCCCACGGTCATCTGCATCAGCGACTCGGGGATGACGGTGACCTGCCAGGCCGCCACGGCGCTGACCCCCAGCAGGATCAGCGCGACACGCCAAGGCGTCATGCGAGGCCCAGTTCCTTCATCACCGCTTCGGTCTTGGCGATGTCGGAGGCCAGTTCGCGCTGGAACGGCAGCTCGGTCATGAACACGTCGGTCCACTTGCGGGTTTCCAGCTCCTTGCGCCAGGCCTCGGAGCGGGTGACGGCCGTCATGAAGTTGATCAGGCCTTCACGCTGCGCGTTGGTGATGCCGGGCGCGCCGAACACGCCGCGCCAGTTGGCCATGACCACGTTCAGTCCGAGTTCGGTCATGGTGGGGACGTTCACGCCGGGGATGCGGCGGCTGCCCGAGGTGGCCAAGGGAATCATGCGGCCGGCCTTGATCTGCTCCTCGAACTCGGAGTAGCCCGAGATGCCGGCCACCACCTGACCGCCCAGGATGGCCGCGTTGGCGGGTCCGCCACCGGCGAAGGCCACGTAGGCGGCTTCGCGCGGGTTGCGCCCCAGGGCCTTGACCATCAGGCCCAGGATCAGGTGGTCCGTGCCGCCGGCGCTGCCGCCCGCGACGGAGACGGCCTTGGGGTTGGCCTTGATCGCTTCGGTCAGTTCCTTCCAGGTCTTGATCTTGCCGTTGGCGGGCACCACGATCACGCCGGCTTCCTCGGTGAGGCGGGCGATGGGCGTGACATCGCGCATGGTCACCGGGCTCTTGTTGGCCAGTGCCGCACCGATCATCACGGAGCCCGCGACCATCAGCGTGTTGCCCTGGCCCTTGCGCTGGTTCACGAAGCGCGGCAGGCCGACCATGCCGCCCGCGCCCCCCACGTTTTCAAACTGCATGTTGCCCACCAGACCCGCGGCCTTGGCCGCGCGCTCGATGGCGCGGGCCGTGCCGTCCCAGCCGCCGCCGGGCGCAGCGGGCACGAACATGTTGAGGGTGTCGAACAGCGGCTTGCCTTGCGCCCAGGCCGGCAGGGCCAGGCTGGCGCCGGCCGCAGCGCTGAACTGGAGGAAGTCGCGTTTGGTGAAAGTCATCAGGGTCTCCTGGGTCATGAAAGGACGGCGCGAGGGGGCGCCACCCCTCTATTGTTGAGCATGTGCGGTGCGATGCGGGGTCTGCCGGTGCGTCGGGATGCCGGGATTTCCCTAGGGCTGCGGGCTCAGTCGGCGCTCGCGGGGCAGGTGCGAAAGCCCGCGGCAATGTCGTTGCGCCCCGGGGCGAAGAAATTGCGGTAGGCCGGGTGCCGCATGCGGGCCTGTGTCATGAAGGACGCGCCGCGCAGCACCGGACGGCCGTCGAACCAGGGCTGCGAGTACTCGCGGTAAGGATGCGGCTGGAAACCGGCGTAGGGCGCGAAGGGGCTGGCCGTCCATTCCCAGACGTCGCCCCAATGGAAGTCCCGGGGCGCGGTGGCCGCCGCCCGGTCCCACTCCGCTTCAGTCGGCAGGCGGCGTCCTGCCCACTGGCACCAGGCCTGCGCTTCGTGCCAGGAGAGGTGGCAGGCCGGCTCGTGCAGGTCCAGGGCGCGCCACTGGCCGTGCCGCCATTGCTGCCAGACGCCGTCCGCGCGCCGCAGGTAGCGGGGCGCCTGCGTGCCGCCCGCGGGTGACTGCAGCCACTGCCAGCCCGCCGGGCTCCACCAGCGGGCCTGCGTGTAGCCGCCGTCGTCGACGAAGGCCAGGTACGCGTCCCATCGCAGCACCTGGGCGTCCAGGGTCGCAGCGGGCAGGTCGGCGGCCTGCTGGCCGTACTCGTTGTCAAAGGCAAAACCGGCCGCGTGGGGGGTGCCCAGCGACCATCGCGCAGCGGGCAGCACGAGGGCCGGACCCGGCTCGGGCAGCGGCCGCGCCTGCCAGCGCGGGTCATCCACCGGGACCCCCAGGGCTTGCGCCATGTACAGCGCCGCCTCGTGGTGCATGTCTTCATGCAGCAGCGCGAGGCGGAAGAAGTACAGGCGGTCGTCCTGCGGGGTGTGTTCCCGGGCCAGCAGGTCCAGGGTCTCTTGCAGCTGCCGGCGCAGGTCCTCCCGGGTGCCGGGCGCATCGGGCAGCGGCAGCGACCAGCGGCTGGCGTGAGCCACGTGCCGCGAGTCGTACAGGGTGTCGGCCCCGGCGCGCGGGGGCGGCGTGCGCGGCGCCCGCGGGTCGGCCCGCCACCCGCGCAGGCGGTCGGGGTTGCGTGCGATCCACCAGGACTGGAACCAGCCGACGTGCCCCAGCTCCCACAGGGGCGGATTGAGTTCGTCGGCCTGGGGCACCCGCAGCCCGGGCAGGGCCGCCTCGAAGGCCGCGAAGGTCTGCAGGGTGTCGTCACGGGTGGCCGCCAGGTCTTGCGCCAGCGCGTGGGTATCCCCGCAACGGGCGCGTTGCGCGGGGTCGAGGAGAGTCACCGGGTCCTGCATGGAATGGGCGCGGGGCGTGAGAGGGAATGTAGCGCCCTCCAGCCGCCCCGTATGATCGGCCCGGCGCAGGCAGCCCTGCTGCAACGGAGGCGTTTCATGGAACTCATGGTGCTTGGACTCATCGTCTTTCTGGGCGTGCACTCGACCCGTGTCTTCGCGGAGCCGCTGCGCGCGCAGTGGGTGGCCCGACTGGGGGAGAAGCCCTGGAAAGGCCTGTATTCACTGGCGTCCCTCGCGGGCTTCGTGCTGCTGGTGTACGGCTACGGCCTGGCCCGCCAGGCGCCGCTGGTGCTGTGGACGCCGCCGCGTGGCATGGCACATCTGGCGGCCTTGCTCACGCTGCTGGCGTTCGTGCTGCTGGTGGCCGCCTACGTCCCGGGCAACGGGATCAAGGCGCGGCTGCATCACCCGATGGTGCTGGGCGTCAAGGTCTGGGCGCTGGCGCACCTGCTGTCCAACGGGACGCTGGCTGACGTGGTGCTGTTCGGCGGGTTCCTGCTCTGGTCGGTGCTGCTGTTTCGCGCCTCCCGCCAGCGAGACCGCGCGCTGGGTACGGTCTATCCGCCCGGCCGGCGGCCGGCGACCTGGATCACGCTGGTGGTGGGTATCGCCGCGTGGCTGGTGTTCGCGTTCTGGGGCCATGCCCGCCTGATCGGCGTGAGCCCGCTGGGCCTCTAGGTGCCTGCATGAGCCGCCTTGCCCTGGGCTACCTGGCCACGCTGCTGGTCGTGGGGGTGCTGGACTACCTGTGGCTGCGCGTGATCGCCACCGCCTGGTACGAGACCGCGATGGCCCATCTGCTGGCGCCCAAGCCCAATCTCGTGGCGGCGGCGATCTTCTACTTCGCGTACCCGGTGGGCCTGATGGTCTTCGCGGTCGTGCCCGCCAGTGGCGACGGGCTGCGCGCCCTGGCGCTGGGCGCCTTGTTCGGGCTGTTCGCCTACGGCACCTACGACATCACCAACCTGGCCGTGATGCGTGACTGGTCCTTGCGCCTGACCCTGATCGACATCGCCTGGGGCGTGTTCGTGAGTGCCGCTGGCGCCTGGGCCGGCACCGTCGCTTCTCACGCGCTGCGCGACTGAGCCGCACCGGACCGCCGCAGTTCCAGCACCAGGAACAGGATCACCGCAGCGCCGAAGGGCACGAGGTAGAAGATCGCGCGATAGGCCAGCAAGGCCGCGAGCAAGCTGGGCGCAGGGACAGTGTGCGAGAGCATGGCGATGAACACCGCCTCGGTCACGCCCAGGCCGGCCGGGATGTGCGTCACCACGCCGGCGACCGCCGCCACCAGCAGCACGCCCATCACCGCGAGATAGGCCAGTTGGCCTTGCAGCAGCAGGTAGATCACGGCGCCCATGGAGAGCCAGTGCGCGCAGGACAGGCTGATCTGCGCGGCGACCATTCCCGGTGAGGGCAGGCGGAACACGTGACGCAGCACGCGCACGCGCCGGCGCCGCGCGGCCAGGCTGGCGCCGGCGTAGGCGGCGGCCAGGGACAGCAGGAGCAGACCCAGGCCGCGCAACTCCAGGCCTGTCAGCGGCCAGGCCGGTGGCGGCTGCGGCGGCACCAGGACAAAGAGGCTGCCCGCCAGCACCAGGAAGCCGACCCAGTTGGTCACGATGCTCAGGCTGAACAGGCGCGTGACGGTCAGGTAGGACAGGCCCCGCTGCGTGTAAAGCCGCAGTCGCAGCGCGATGCCGCCCACCAGCGAGCCCAGGTTCAGGTTGAAGGCGTAGCTGATGAAGGTGATGCACAGGACCGGCGCGGTACGCAGGCGATGACCGGTGTAGGCGCGCCCCAGCAGGTCGAAGCTGCTGTAGATCGCGTGGCTGAGGGCCGCCAGCGCCCCGGCGGCCGCCAGCGTGGGCCAGGGCGTGGCCGTCAGGGCGCGCAGCACCTGCGGCCAGGCGATGGTGCGTGCGTAGCGCCAGCCGAAGTACACGAGCACCGCGAAGAAGGCCAGCGACAGCGCGCTCACGAGCCAGGGCCGCGCCGCCGCCAGCGGGGTCATGGGGGATCCTTTGCCGCGGCGAAGGCGGCTTGCAGGCGTGGCGTGTGCGGTGGCAGGGCGCGGGCCCACCGCGCGAATTTGCGCATCACGTGGAAGGCCAGGTAGCTGCGCACGAGGGCCAGCCCGCTGACGGGACCGAGCGAGGCGGCGTCGACTTCCTGGCTGTGCGCGCGCATCAGGTGCTCCAGGCGTGCATGCAGGGCCTGGTTGAAGTCCGGGTCGCGAATGAAGACGTTGGCTTCCAGGTTCAGGGCCAGGCTGAGGGGGTCCAGGTTGCTCGACCCCACCGTGGCCCATTCGCCGTCGACCAGGGCGACCTTGGCGTGCAGCGGCCGCTCCCCGTATTCGAAGATGCGCACGCCGGCCTTGAGCAGGTGGTGGTAAAGCGTGGCGGCCGCCGTGCGCGCGATGGCCATGTCGGGCCGACCTTGCAGCAGCAGGCGCACGTCCACCCCGCGCCGCGCCGCCTGACGCAGATCGCGCACCAGCCGGTAGCCGGGGAAGAAATAGGCGTTGGCGATCACCACGCGCCCACGCGCCGAGCGGATGGCTGCACGGTAATGGCGCTCGATGTCGTCGGGGTGGTGCACGTTGTCCCGGGTGACAAAGAGCGCCCGCGCGGTGCCGGCCGGTGGCCGCTGCGTCGGCAGCAGGCGCGGGGGCCGCCGCCGGAACCACCCGGCGTGCGGGCGCTGGTGACGCAGCCCGAGGGCAAGTGCGGCGTGGGTGAAGCGGTGGATGACGGCGACCAGCGGGCCCTGGATCTCGATCGCATAGTCCTGCTTGCCCAGGGGTCCGTGGTCGGCGAGGTGATCGGCCGAGTAGTTGATGCCACCCACGAAGGCGGTGTGGCCGTCGACGACGACGATCTTGCGGTGCATTCGACGCAGGGCCTTGGGCCGCAGGCCGAAGGGGCGCGGTCCCGGGTCGAAGAGATGCAGGCGCACGCCGGCTTCGGCCAGGGTGCGCACGAAGCCGTCGGACAGGTCGGGCGAACCCCAGCCATCGACGGTCACGTCCACCTGCGCCCCCCGGCGCGCTGCCGCGACCAGGGCCGCATGCAGCTGCAGGCCGACCCGGTCCTCGAAAAGGATGAAGGTTTCGACCATCACCTCGCGGCGCGCCTGGCGGATGCAGTCGAACACGCGCGGGAAGAAGGCCTCGCCGTTTTCCAGCAGGCGGATGCGGTTGCCGCCGACCCAGTCCGTCACAGGTGGATCTCCGCAGCCAGCGGCGCGTGGTCCGACAGGTGCGACCAGGGCTTGCGCGGAAGCACCACCGGCAGGTGGGCGCTGGCATTGCGCACATAGATGCGGTCCAGGCACAGGATCGGAAAACGCGCGGGAAAGGTCTTGGCCGGCACCCCGTAGGCGGTGACGAACACCTCGCGCAGCCCCACCTCGGGGCCCAGGATGCGGTCCGCACGATGGCGCCAGTCGTTGAAGTCGCCGGCGACGATCAGTGGCGCGTGGTCCGGGACTTCAGCCTTCACGATCTCGCACAGGAGGTCCAGCTGCTGCTGCCGGTGCCGTTCGAGCAGGCCCAGGTGCACGCAGATCACATGCGCGTCGATCGCCTGCGCGGGCAGGCGCAGCACGCAATGCAACAGCCCGCGCTTCTCGGGCCCGGCGATGGAGCAGTCGTGGTTCTGGTCGTGGACGATCGGAAACTTGGACATCACCGCATTGCCGTGGTGGCCCCGTGGCGACACCACGTTGCGGCCGTAGGCGTACTGGGGCCAGATGTCGTCGGCCAGGAACTCGTAGTGCGGCGCCTCGGGCCAGCCGCCGAACTTGCGGGCGTCATCCTCGTGGGTGCCCTGCACCTCCTGCAGGAAGACCACGTCGGCGCCGACCTTGCGCACGGCATCGCGCAGCTCCGGCAGGATGAAGCGCCGGTTGAAGAAGGTGAACCCCTTGTGGATGTTGACCGTCATCACGGTCAGGATCTCGGGGGAGGTGGACGTGGTACTGCTCATGGCGAGGCGCCTGGGGCGTGCTGCACCCGCGTGCTTGTACCGACGCCGTTCGATGACGCGTGTAGGACGAATCAGCGGCGTGACGAGGGCGGCGCGTACAGCTTCCGAACCCCGGTCCCGGACAGAGTCGCCGGATGGATGCAGCCCCCTTGGACTGGCGGCCCGACAGCGTCTTCCTGCAGGCTGGCGCGTCGGCGCGTGATGCGCGCGTGACGGGGCTGGGCCTGCGATGGGCCTGGCCCTGGCCGCCCGCGGGCAGCCGCTTCAGCGGGGCGCTGGAGGTGTCGCTGGGGCGCTGGTCGACGGGTGTCTTGCCACCTGGGGCGGTCCGTGAACACCCCGTCCAGCTGGCCGTGTCACCGCATGTGCGCTGGCAGCCTGGGGCGGGGGGCGCGGGCGGATTCGTGGAGGCGGGCTTGGGCCTGTCGCTGCATGACCGCCCGTACCGCGTGGCGCGGGTGCAGCAGGCCAGCCGGCTCAATTTCCAGGAGGAGGTCGCACTGGGCTACCACCTGGGCGCAGGCCGCGCGGTCAGCCTGCGCCTGGCGCACATGTCCAATGCCGGCCTGCGCAAGCCCAACCCGGGGGAGACCTGGTGGAGCCTGCGCTGGGAGGCGCCGTTCTGAGTGGCGCCTTATTCGGGGGTGTAGCCCGAGCTCTTGATCGGCGCTTCCCAGCGCTTGAGGTGTTCGGCCTGCGTGGTGGCCAGGGCCTGCGGGCCGGCGTGGCTGGGGACCAGGCCGAGCCCGCGGATGCGCGCCTGTACCTCGGGCTGGGCCAGCACCTGGGCCACCGCCTCGCTGAGTTTCTGGGCGCGGTCAGGCGCCATGCCCGCGGGGCCGTACATTCCGAAGAAGGCGTCGGCGGCGATGTTGATGCCCATTTCGCGCAGCGTGGGCACCTCGGGCAAGGCCTGCGAGCGGCTTTCGCCGGTCACGGCCAGGATGCGAAGGCGCCCGGCGCGATGGTGCTCGATGGTCTCGGAGGCGGTGTCCACCATCAGGGGGATCTGGCCGCCGATCAGGTCCTGCGCCGCTGGCGCGCCGCCCTTGTAGGGAACGTGGACCATGTTCACGCCCGCGGCCTGCCCGAGCAGGAGGCCCGCGAAGTGCGGCACGGTGCCCGCACCCGAGGTGCCGTAGCTGGCCTTGCTCGGGTTGGCCTTGAACCAGTCCATCACGGCCTTGATGTTGCCGCTCGGGGAGCCGGGGCCTGCGGTGACGGCGAAGTCGAAGGTGGTGACGCGGGCGACGGGCGAGAAGTCCTTGACCGGGTCGTAGCCGATGTTCTTGTACAGCCAGGGCAGGATCACCAGCGCGCCGCTGGGGGCGAGCACCAGGGTGTTGCCATCGGGCGCGGCGCGGCGCAGTTCGCCCAGGGCCACGCGGCCTGCGGCGCCGGGCTTGTTGTCCACGATGATGTTCTGGTCCAGGATCGGTCGCATGCGTTCGGCCAGCAGGCGGGCCACGATGTCCACGGATCCGCCCGGGGGGAAGCCGACCAGGATCTTGAGGGGGGGCTTGTCCTGGGCCTGTGCGGCCAGGGGTGCGGCCATCAGGCCGAAGGTGCAGGCCGCCGCGAGGGCGCCGAAGACTCTTCTTTTCATCGTGTTCCTTGGGTGTCTCTGGAAAGGGTGGCGCCCGCAGGCCGGGCGTCGGATGCCAGTCTTGGGGCAAGCGGGGGCCTGTGTCCATCCGGACTTGCCCCCGTCCCGCCCCGGCTACAGTCGTGGCCGCACCCGCAAGACCTCCAGGAGACCGACCCCCATGCCCGTGATCGACGTCCATACCCACATGTTCACGCCCCAGTGGCTGGAGCTGCTCAAGGCCGAGGGAGGCGAGTACAACCTCAAGACCCGCCCCGACGGCCAGCAGGAGATCTTTCGCGGCGACACGCCGGTGGTGATCCCGCAACGCGGGCACTTCGACTACGCGCTTCGCATCCAGCAGATGGACCAGGCGGGCATCGACATTTCCATCGTCTCGCTTACCTGCCCCAATGTGTACTGGGGCAACGAGGATGTGAGCTGCCGCGCCGCCGTCGAATCCAACGACACCATGGCGCAGGCCCAGGCGCGCTGGCCGGACCGTATCCGCTGGTTCACCTCGCTGCCCTGGGAGTATCCGCAGCGCGCGATCGCGGAACTCGAGCGCAGCTGCGCTCGAGGCGCCAGCGGCGTGATGGTGCTGGCCAACGTGGCGGGGCGCAGCCTGACCGATCCCTTCTTCGCGCCCGTGTGGGCCGAGATCGACCGGCGCAAGCTGCCGGTGCTGGTGCACCCGACCGACCCGCCCGGCGCGCAGGTGATGGACATGACGCAGTTCGACCTGAGCTGGTCGGTGGGCTTCATGTTCGACACCACGCTGGCCTTCACCCGCATGATCTTCGACGGCTTCTTCGACCGCTACCCGAACCTGAAGATGATCGCCTCGCACGGCGGCGGCACGCTGCCTTATCTGGTGGGCCGCTTCGAGAAAGGCGACGAGGTGGAGATCCCCCAGCGGCGCAAGATGCAGCGCAAGCCCACCGACTACCTGCGCCACATCTACTACGACTGCATCACCTACAACCCGGGCGCCTTGCAGTACCTGGTGTCGGTGGTGGGCGCGAGCCAGGTGATGTTCGGCACCGACTGGCCGCACCAGGTGCACGACACGCCCGGGTCCCTCAAGCACACGGGCCTGTTTCCGGCGGACACGCGCGACGCGATCCGCGGGGGCAACGCGCAGCGCGTCTTCGGGCTCTGAGCGTTGCGGGCGTTGAGCGCCGGGGCGTTCAACCGCCCAGGCGCCCGTTGCGGAAGTCGTCGACCGCCTGCATCAACTGCTCGCGGGTGTTCATGACGAAGGGGCCGTACTGCGCGATGGGTTCGCGCAGCGGCTTGCCGGCGATCAGGATGGCCTGCGCGTGGGCGCTCGCGCGCAGGCGCACGCCGTCGCCCTCGTTGTCCAGGATGGCCATGCGGTGCAGGGGCACCTCGGATCCCGCGCCCTGCGCATCGACCACCTCGACGCGGCCGCGGTACACGTAGACAAAGGCGTTGTGCGTCGTGGGCAGTGGCTGCTCGAACGTGGCGGCGGCGGCCGGCCAGCGCAGGTCCAGGTACAGCGGCTCGGTGTGTTCGCGCTGCATGGCGCCGGGGGTGCCGTGGCTGTGGCCGGCGATGACGCGCGCCAGCACACCTTGGGCGTTCGTCACTTCCGGGATCTCGGCGCTCTGGATGTCGCGGTACCAGGGCGGGCACATCTTGTCGGCCCCGCGCAGGTTCAGCCACAGCTGGAAGCCCTCCATCACGCCTTCTTCCTGCTCGGGCATCTCGCTGTGGATCAGGCCGCGGCCAGCCGTCATCCACTGCACGCCGCCGTTTTGCAGCAGGCCTTCATGGCCGGCGCTGTCCTGGTGGCGCATGCGCCCCGCGATCATGTAGGTGACGGTCTCGAATCCGCGGTGCGGGTGGTCGGGAAAGCCGGCGCCGTAGTCGTTCGGGTCGTCGCTGGCGAAGTTGTCCAGCATGAGGAAGGGATCGAGGCGCTGCTGCAGGTCCTGCGTGAGCACGCGCGTGAGCTTGACGCCCGCGCCATCGCGGGTGGCCTGGCCGGTGATGAGGCGCTCGACGCGCCGGGGACGGGTGAGAGTGTTCATGATCCGCTCATTGGACCACCGTTGGCGCGCCCCTGCCGACGATGGCGTTCGCGGGTCTCCGGGGCCACCCCTGGGGCCACCGCCGGTGGCGGGCGGGTGGGCTTACTGGACGGCGTAGCCTTCTTCGGCGATGGCCTGGGCGATCTGTTCCCGGGGCTGCGCGGACTGGACATCGACCTTGCCGGTCTGGCGGTCGATCTTCACCTCGGCGGCGGGGTCGACGCGCTTGACGGCCTGGGTGACGGCGCGCTCGCAGTGGCCGCAGGTCATGCCCTGGACGTCGAAGGTTTGCGGGCTCGGGCTCATGGGGTACCTCCGGAGATGATGATGCACGCGGGGACCACGCAGGGGGTTGATCTCCCTCAATGCCTGGCCTTTACAAGCTGGGGACAGCCCCCAGAATGTCAAGATGACCGCGACCTCCGTTCCCAACCCCGCGCCGGATTCCGCCACAGCCACCCTGGACCTCGGGGTCGGCGGCATGACCTGCGCCTCCTGCGTGGGTCGTGTCGAGCGCGCCCTCAAGCGGGTGCCGGGCGTGCAGGACGCCACGGTCAACCTGGCCACCGAGTCCGCCCGCGTGGTGTTCGCGCCCGGCGAGCAGGTCCAGGCCCTGATACGCCGCGCGGTGCGCGATGCGGGCTATGAACCCAGGACGCGCGAGGAGGCGCAGACAACGGCGGCCTCGTCCTGGGCGGGTTTCCTGCCCGTGGCGTGGGCGATGGGCCTGTCACTGCCGCTGGTCGTGCCGATGGTGGCGGACCTCCTGGGCCGCCACTGGATGCTGCCGGCGTGGCTGCAGTTCGCGCTGGCCACGCCCGTGCAGTTCATCCTCGGCGCACGTTTCTACAAGGCCGGCTGGCATGCCTTGCGCGCGGGCACGGGCAACATGGACCTGCTGGTGGCGATCGGCACGAGCGCAGGCTGGGGCCTGTCGATGTGGTTGTGGCTGGCGCGCGATGCCCAGCACCTGTACTTCGAGGCCTCGGCGGTGGTGATCGCGCTGGTGCTTCTGGGCAAGTGGCTGGAGGCGCGCGCCAAGTACCAGACCACCGCCGCGATCCGCGCGCTGCAGGCCCTGCGGCCCGAGGTGGCCCACGTGCTGCAGGCCGGCGGCGAGGAAGCCGACCTGCCGCTGGCCGAGGTGCTGGTGGGCGACACGCTGGTGGTGCGTCCCGGTGAGCGCGTGCCTGCCGACGGCACGATCGCACAGGGGCAGACGCATGTCGACGAGTCCATGCTCACCGGCGAGCCGCTGCCGGTGGCCAAGGGCGCGGGTGCGCGCGTGACCGGCGGCAGCATCAACGCCGAGGGCCGCTTCCTGATGCAGGTCCAGGCGGTGGGTGGCGAGTCGGTGCTGGCGCAGATCATCCGCCTCGTGGAAGACGCGCAGGCCGCCAAGGCCCCGATCCAGCGGCTGGTCGACCAGGTCTCGGCGGTGTTCGTGCCGGTGGTGATGGCGATCGCTGCGGTCACCTTGGCGGGCTGGTTGCTGTCGGGGGCGGCGGCCGAGGCGGCCTGGATCCACGCGGTGGCGGTGCTGGTGATCGCCTGCCCGTGCGCGTTGGGCCTGGCGACGCCGGCGGCCATCATGGCGGGCACGGGCGTGGCGGCGCGCCACGGCATCCTGATCAAGGACGCCCAGGCGCTGGAGATTGCTCACCGCGTGGACACGGTGGCCTTTGACAAGACCGGCACGCTGACCGTGGGCCAGCCGCGCCTGGTGGCCTTTGTCGCTGCGCCGGGCAGCGACGAGGCCGAACAACTGGGGGTGGCCGCCAGCCTGCAAGGAGGCAGCGAGCATCCACTGGCGCGTGCGGTGCAAGCCGCGGCGCGTGAACGTGGGCTGGCGGTGCCGCCGCCCGAAGGCGTGCGCGCGGTGGTGGGCCGCGGCACCGAGGGCGAAGTGGGCGTGCGCAGTTACCTGATCGGCAGTTTGCGCTGGATGCAGGAGCTCGGCGTGGACACCTCACCGGTGGCCGAAGACGTGCAGCGCCTGCAGCAGCAGGGCGCGACGCTGTCCCTGATGGCGGAACGCACCACCGGTGGCCTGGCGGTGCGCGCCCTCATGGCCTTTGCCGACGAGCCCAAGCCGGAGGCGGCCGAGGCGCTGGCCGCCCTGCGCGCGCGCGGCCTGCGGCTGGTGATGATCTCTGGCGACAACCGGGCGGCGGCGGTGGCCATGGGCTTGCGACTGGGTCTGCGCGAAGACGAGGTGATGGCCGAGGTGCTGCCGGGCGACAAGGCCACGCGTGTCGCGGCGCTGCGGGAGGGGGGGCATATCGTCGCCATGGTGGGCGATGGCGTGAACGATGCCCCCGCGCTGGCCGCCGCGCATGTGGGCCTGGCCATGGCGACTGGCACCGATGTGGCCATGCATGCCGCCGGCATCACGCTGATGCGCGGCGATGTGCGCCTGGTGGCCGGCGCGCTGGACATCTCGCGGCGCACCGTGCGCAAGATCCGCCAGAACCTGTTCTGGGCTTTTGCCTACAACGTGGCGGGCATTCCGCTGGCCGCCCTGGGGTACCTGAGTCCGGTGGTGGCGGGCGCAGCGATGGCGCTGTCCAGTGTGAGCGTGATGACGAATGCGCTTCTTCTCAAGCGCTGGCGCGAGGGGAAAGACACCCCATCGCCCGCCGCTTCCGGCCCTGAAGGTGCGCGGGCCGGCGTGTCCTCCGGGCCTCAGAGCGCCGGGTAGTCGATGTAGCCTTTTTCCCCGCCCCCATAGAAGGTGCTGACATCGGGCGGGTTCAGCGGCGCGCCGCGCCGCAGGCGCTCCACCAGGTCGGGGTTGGCGATGAAGGGTCGGCCAAAGGCGACGAGGTCGGCGCCTTGCGTGAGTGCCTGTCCGGCCCGCGCGGTGTCGTAACCGTTGTTCACCATCCAGGCGCCGCGCCCGCCGGCCTCGCGGTATGCGCGCCGCAGCGCGTCGTAGTCGAAGGGCCGGCCCTCCACCTCGCGCGGACCGCCGGTGGCGCCTTCGACCACGTGCAGGTAGGCCAGCCCCAGCGGGGCCAAGGCGCGCACCACGTGCTCGAAGAGCGGCTGCGGATCGGGGTCGTGGATGTCGTTGGAGGGCGTGACAGGCGACAGGCGGATGCCGGTGCGTCCGCCGCCCACCTCGGCGACCACGGCCCGCATCACTTCCAGCAGCAGGCGTGCGCGGTTCTCGATGGATCCGCCGTAGGCGTCGGTGCGTTGATTGGCGCCGCGCTTGAGGAACTGGTCCAGGAGATAGCCGTTGGCGGCATGGACCTCGACGCCGTCGAAGCCGGCCGGCCCTCGCGCCGCGCGGGCGGCGCGGCGGTAGTCCTCGACCAGCGCGGGCAATTCGGTCGCTTGCAGCGCGCGCGGCGTGGACACCGGCACGAAGCGGCCCTTGTCGCCCTCGATCAGGTAGGTCTTGGCCTGCGCCGCGATGGCGGAAGGCGCAACGGGTGCGCCTCCTCCCGGCTGCAGGCTCTCGTGCGAGATGCGGCCCACATGCCATAGCTGCACGACGATCCGGCCGCCCTGTGCATGGACGGCGTCCGTCACCTCGCGCCAGCCCGCCGCCTGGGCTTCGGTGTACAGGCCCGGGACGTCGGCGTAGCCCTGGCCCTGGTGGCTCACTGGCGTGGCCTCGGTGATGATCAGGCCCGCGCTGGCGCGCTGCGCGTAGTAGCGGGCCATCAAGGCGTTGGGTTGCGCGCCGGGCGCGCGGTTGCGGGTGAGGGGCGCCATGACGACGCGGTTGGCAAGTTGCAGGTCACCGGCCTGCGCGGGGTCGAAGAGGGTGGGCATGGCCGTGATCGTAGTTGAATGACAATGCCCCTTGATGAACCTGCAGCAGGCTTCCTTCGCGCGTCTGGTGATGCTGGCCGCCGGCCTGGCCCTGGGCGCGGCGGTGTCCCTGGGCGTGACGCGGTTCGCCTACGGACTGCTCCTGCCGCCGATGCGCGCGGACCTGCAGTGGTCCTACACGCTGGCTGGCGCGATGAATACCGCCAATGCGCTGGGCTACCTGCTCGGCGCCCTGGCCACGCCGTGGGCCCTGCGCCGCACGGGCCCCTTGCAGGTGCTGGTGGGTGCATCCCTCCTGGCCAGCGTGTTCATGGGCCTGACCGGGTTCTTCACGGACGCTGCGCCCTTGCTTGCGCAGCGCGTGCTGGCGGGCATCGCCAGCGCGTTCCTGTTCATCGCGGGCGGGCTGCTGGCGGCGCGCCTGGGGGCCTTGCAGCCTTCGCGCAGCGGGTTCCTGCTTGGCATCTACTACGGCGGTACGGGCCTGGGTATCGCGGCCTCGGCGCTGATCGTGCCCGCGTTGCTGGAGGCGGCGTCGCAGCGTCCGCACGGGTGGGCCTGGGCGTGGTGGGTGTTGGCCCTGGTGTGCCTGGCCGCGACGGCGGTGCTCGCGCGCGTGGGGCGGCTGCTTGCCTCGCTGCAGGCGCCGGCGTCGGCGGGGGATTCGTCCGCCATGCGTTTTCATTGGCGAGATTTCGCCCCAGGCCTGGCCGGCTACACGATGTTCGGTGTGGGCTACATCGGCTACATGACCTTCGTGATCGCTTTGCTGCGCGAGCAGGGTGTGGCTCCTGGTCGCATCACGGTGTTCTACGCCTTGCTGGGGCTGGCGGTCATGGCGTCCTCGCGCATCTGGGCGGGCCTGCTCGATCGCTACCGCGGGGGGCAGCCGCTGGCGTTGCTCAACGCCCTGCTGGGGGTGGCCACCGTGATGCCGGCGGTGTTCGGCGCCTGGCCGCTGGTGTTGCTGTCCGGCCTGATGTTCGGCGGCGTGTTCCTCTCCGTGGTGGCCTCCACCACGGCGCTGGTGCGTCACAACCTGCCGCCTTCGCAGTGGGCCGCAGGCATCAGCGCGTTCACCATCGTGTTCGCGGCGGGCCAGATCGTGGGCCCGACCCTGGTGGGTTGGATTGGTGACGGCCCCGGCGGCCTCTCGCGCGGCCTCGTGGTGTCGGCGTGTGCCCTGTGGGCGGGGTCGCTGATCGCGCTGCGCCAGCGGCCTTTGTCTCCGGCCTGATGCATGCGCCCCGCGCGAGGCGGGGCCAGGCCGGGCGGACTTACTTCAGCAGGCCTTCGGCCTTCAGCGCCTCGCGCACCGCGGGCCGCTCCAGCATGCGGTGCTGGAAGGCGATCAGGTTCGTCATCGGCGACAGGTCGATCTTCATCACGGCGGCCCAGCGGCTCACGGTGTAAAGGTAGGCGTCCGCGATGCAGAAGTGGTCGCCCATGAGGTACGCCTTGCCCGCGAGCTGGCTGTCGGTCCAGGCCAGGCGGCTGGTGAGGCGGTCGCGGAAGACGGGTTTGACTTCCTCGGGGACGGCGGGATTGAACAGCGGCGAGAACCCCTTGTGCAACTCGGTGCCGATGAAGGTGAGCCACTCCTGGACGCGGTAGCGGGGCAGGGTGCCGTTGGCGGGCGCGAGATTCTTCGCCGGCACCTGGTCGGCGATGTACTGCACGATGGCCGGACCCTCCCGCAGGCGGGTGCCGTCGTCCAGCTCCAGCAGGGGCACGTAGCCCAGGGAGTTGATCGAATAGAAGTCCGTGCCGTCAGGCAGCTTGTGGGTCTTGGTGCTGGCCAGCACCAACTCGAAGGTCAGACCGGCTTCGCGCAGGACGATGTGGGGGGACAGGGAGCAGGCGCCGGTGGAGTAGTAGAGCTTCATGGGGAGAGGGGTGTGAACGGGTCGCCCGCATCGTAGTCCCTGCGCCGTGAGCTCGCCTGGAGTGAACTCAAATCCGGCGCCCTGTTCGGGTAGAATGTACAAAAACCCTCATTTGTACATATGCAAGTCCTTTCTCTTAGCGAGTTCCGTGCGCATGCCTCCGAGATGCTGGATTTGGTGGAAAAGGGCGAGACCGTCCGCATTCTGCGGCACGGCAAACCTGTGGCCGAGTTGGTGCCTCTGAGGGCCGAGGACGCCCAACCGCCGAGCTATCTCCAGCCTTTCGAGCCGGTCATGCGTTTACCCGAAGGGTACTCGGCGGTCAGCAAGCTGATCGATGAGCGCCGAGACGCTGGCTGGTAAGCCCATGCGCATTCTTTTCGACACCTCTGCGCTGCTCAAGCGTTATCTCCCCGAATCGGGCCGGGCGGCCATGCTGGAATGGTTCGCGCGTGCCCGCCCGGTGGTGGCCGCCCCGCACTGCCGGGTGGAGTTGTACTCCGCCCTGAACCGGGTGCGCCGCGAGACGCAGGTCACTGACATGCTCTATCGCCAGACCTGCGACGAGGTGGAGCGCAACTTCGACCGATTCGAGGTAGTTCCCTGGACCACGGTGCTCGAGCGTGCGGCGGTTCGAGCGCTCGAGGCCAGCCCCCTGCGCGCGGGAGACGCCCTGCATCTGGCGGCGGCGATGGCCGCGAGCGTTGATCTGTTCATCACGGCCGACCAGCGCCAGCACCAGGGCGCCCTGACCCTGGGGCTGAAGGCCATCCTGCTGGACGTTTGAAGGCTACGTACATGCTGTATCCCCAAGAATTCGACGTGATCGTGGTCGGCGGCGGCCACGCCGGGACCGAGGCCGCCCTGGCCGCTGCCCGCATGGGCTGCCAGACCCTGCTGCTGACTCACAACATCGAGACCCTGGGCCAGATGTCCTGCAACCCGTCCATCGGCGGGATCGGCAAGGGCCACCTGGTCAAGGAGGTCGACGCGCTGGGCGGGGCCATGGCCATCGCTACGGACGAGGGCGGCATCCAGTTCCGCATCCTCAACAGCTCCAAGGGTCCGGCGGTGCGGGCCACCCGGGCCCAGGCCGACCGCATCCTGTACAAGGCCGCGATCCGCCGCCGCCTGGAGAACCAGCCCAACCTCACCCTGTTCCAGCAGGCGGTGGACGACCCGATGGTCGAGGGCGACCGCGTGGTGGGCGCGGTGACCCAGGTGGGCATCCGCTTCCGCTCGCGCACCGTGGTGCTGACGGCCGGCACTTTCCTGGACGGCAAGATCCATGTGGGGCTGGAGAACTACGCGGCGGGCCGGGCCGGGGATCCGCCGGCGGTGTCGCTGTCGGCGCGGCTCAAGGAGCTGAAGCTGCCCCAGGGGCGCCTGAAGACCGGGACCCCGCCCCGCCTGGACGGCCGGACCATCGACTTTTCAAAGTGCGAGGAGCAGCCCGGCGACCTGGACCCGGTGCCAGTGTTCAGCTTCATGGGCCGGGCCGACATGCACCCCCGGCAGGTGCCGTGCTGGATCACCCACACCAACGAGCGCACCCACGAGATCATCCGCTCCGGCTTCGACCGCAGCCCCATGTTCACCGGCAAGATCGAGGGCGTCGGCCCCCGCTATTGCCCCAGCGTGGAAGACAAGATCAACCGCTTCGCCGGCAAGGACAGCCACCAGATCTTCCTGGAGCCCGAGGGCCTGACCACCCACGAGGTCTATCCCAACGGCATTTCCACCAGCCTGCCGTTCGACATCCAGTACGCGCTGGTCCGCTCGATGAAGGGGCTGGAGAACGCCCACATCCTGCGCCCGGGCTACGCCATCGAGTACGACTACTTCGACCCGCGCTCCCTGAAAAGCAGCTTCGAGACCCGGCAGATCCAGGGCCTGTTCTTCGCTGGCCAGATCAACGGCACGACGGGCTACGAGGAGGCGGCGGCCCAGGGGCTGTTCGCTGGCATCAACGCCGCGCTGCAGTGCCGAGAAATCAAGGGGGAACCCAACGGGTTCGGGGGCGCCTGGGTGCCCGCCCGCGACGAGGCCTACCTCGGTGTGCTGGTCGACGACCTGATCACCAAGGGCGTGACCGAGCCGTACCGCATGTTCACCAGCCGCGCCGAGTTCAGGCTGCAGCTGCGCGAGGACAACGCCGACATGCGCCTGACCGAGGCTGGCCGCCGCATGGGGCTGGTGGACGACGCCCGCTGGGACGCCTTCAGCCGCAAGCGCGACGCGGTTTCACGTGAAACAGAGCGACTGAAGTCCACCTGGGTGAACCCCCGCAACCTCCCGGCGGCCGAGTCCGAGCGGGTGCTGGGCAAGGCCATCGACCACGAATACAACCTGGGCGACCTGCTGCGCCGCCCGGGCGTGGGCTACGAGGCGCTGGTGGGCATGGACGGCGGCAGGCATGCCGGGTCCCTGGTTTCACGTGAAACACTGGGCGACCTGTACGGCCCGGTGGTCGAGCAGATCGAGATCGCGGCCAAGTATTCGGGCTACATCGAGCGCCAGAAGGACGAAGTGCAGCGCTCCGCCTATTACGAGCACCTGCGGCTGCCGGCCGAGCTGGACTACCTGCAGGTGACCGCCCTGAGCATCGAAGTCCGCCAGAAACTGGCCAAGCACCGGCCTGAAACCCTGGGACAGGCGTCCCGGATCTCCGGCGTCACCCCGGCGGCCATCTCCCTGCTGCTGATTCACCTGAAAAAGAGCCGGTTCCAGGGCTTTGCTGACCCGGCGCCGGTCGAGCCGCAGGAAGCATGAGTTTCGCCGGGCCGACCGACGCGAGCGCCCCCGCTTTGGCGAACCGGCTGGAGGCGGGGGCACGCGCCCTGGGCTTGGCCCTCTCGCCGGCGCAGCGGACCCAGCTGCTGGACTACCTGGCCCTGATCCAGAAATGGAACCAGGTCTACAACCTCACCGCCGTGCGGGACCCGCAGGAGATGCTGAGCCACCACCTGCTGGACAGCCTGGCCGTGATCGAGCCGCTGCGCCGCCACGCCGCTGGCCGTCCCCTGCGCCTGCTGGATGTGGGTTCGGGCGCCGGACTGCCAGGCGTGGTGATCGCCATCTGTTGCCCGGACCTTGCGGTGGATTGCGTCGACACGGTCGGCAAGAAAGCCGCCTTCATCCAGCAGGCGGCCCTGACCCTGAAGTTGCCCCGCCTGCGGGGTCTGCACGACCGGGTCGAGCGCCTGTCCGGCCCGTACGACGTGATCACCTCCCGCGCCTTTGCCTCCCTGGCCGATTTCGTGGCCTGGTCGGGCGGGGCGTTGGGGGAGGGCGGTGTCTGGCTGGCCATGAAAGGCAAGCACCCCACCGATGAAATCGCCGCGCTGCCGACGGGGACGACGGTGTTTCACGTGGAACCGCTGCAGGTACCGGGGCTGGAGGCCGAGCGCTGCCTGCTTTGGCTCAAAAAGGCGGGGCGGGTCACGTAAACTCGGCCCTCCGGCGATTCGGCCGTCCCCGCGCTGATTCCGCCTGCTTTTCGAAGTTCAATTCCGCCCCATCCATGTTTGGCGTTGCAGACTACGGCGCATTTGTTGCCGCGATCATCCTGTTCCTGGCGATTCCCGGCCCCGGCAACCTGGCCCTGATCACTTCCACCGGCAAGGGGGGCTTGCGCGGCGGACTGGCGGCGACCCTGGGGGTGATGGCGGCGGACCAGGTGCTGCTCTGGGGTGCGGTCGCCGGGATCGCGGCGTTGCTGGTGACCTACCCCGCCGCCTTCCATGCCGTCCAATGGCTCGGCGCCGCCTACCTGGCCTGGCTGGGGCTTCGGATGCTGCTGGCCAAGCCGGGGGACCAGCCGGTGCTGAACATCAAGGCAGGTCACTACTTTCGCCAGGCCGGCCTGATCACACTCCTGAACCCCAAGGCCATCGTGTTCTACATGGCCTTCTTTCCGCTGTTCGTCGACCCGGCCCGGCACCAGGGCTTGCTCACCTTCGGCGTGATGGCAGCCACCATCGCCGCGCTGACCTTTGCCTACGGCCTCATCGTGGTCCTGCTGGCGCACTACCTGGCCGAGCGCCTGCGGGCCCGGCCCTGGATCGGGCGCCTCCTGGAAAAGACGGCCGGCGTTTTCCTGATCGGCTTCGGCCTCAAGCTGGCAGTCGGCAAGTGAGCAGACACTTTCTTTACAAGGCGCCCTGGGCGGCGATAGTTTGATGGCCAAGATTTTCTGTATCGCCAACCAGAAGGGCGGGGTGGGCAAGACCACCACCACGGTCAACCTGGCCGCCGGACTGGCCAATGTGGGCCAACGCGTCCTGCTGGTCGACCTGGACCCGCAGGGGAACGCCACCATGGGTTCGGGCGTGGACAAGCGCCAGCTCACCCACACCCTGTACGACGTCCTCCTGGAGTCCGCGTCCATCCCGGAAGCCCGGGTCAAGGCCGAGCGTTGCGGGTACGACGTGCTCGGGGCCAACCGCGAACTGGCCGGCGCCGAGGTGGAGCTGGTCGACCTCGAGCGCCGCGAGAAGCGCCTGAAGCAGGCCCTGGCTGAAGTCGATGCCGAGTACGACTTCGTCCTGATCGACTGCCCGCCGTCCCTGTCCATGCTCACGCTCAACGGCCTGTGCTCCGCCCACGGCGTGATCGTGCCCATGCAGTGCGAGTACTTCGCGCTGGAGGGCCTGTCCGACCTGGTCAACACCATCAAGCAGGTGCACGCCAACCTCAACCCCGAGCTGCAGGTCATCGGTCTGCTGCGGGTGATGTACGACCCGCGCATCACCCTGCAGCAGCAGGTGAGCGACCAGCTCAAGGCGCATTTCGGCGACAAGGTCTTTGACACCGTGATCCCGCGCAACGTGCGCCTGGCCGAAGCCCCCAGCTACGGTTTGCCGGGTGTGGTCTTTGATCCGGCAGCGCGGGGCAGCCAGGCTTTCGTCGAGTTCGCGCGCGAGATGGTCGCGCGCGTGCAGAAGCTCTGACCCCGCAATTGATAACGCAGCGCCGGTGAGCCCTTCCAACGTCCTGATCCTGCCCGGCTGGCACAGCAGCGGCCCCGACCACTGGCAAAGCCGCTGGGAGGCTGCGCATGGCTACGCCCGCGTGGAGCAGCATGACTGGACCTCACCCTTGCGGGGCGACTGGATCACGCGTCTGGAAGACGTGGTCATGTCCCGCGAAGGCCCGGTGGTGCTTGTCGCCCACAGTCTGGGCTGCATCCTCACAGCGGCCTGGGCCTCGATCAGCCGCAACGTGCACCGCGTGAAGGCAGCCTTGCTCGTCGCGCCCGGCGACGTGGAGCGGCCCGAGCTGCAGGCCCCGCTTCGCAGCTGGTCCCCGATCCCGATGCAGCCCCTGCCATTTCCCAGCGTGCTGGTGGCCAGCCGCAACGATCCGTATTGCCGCTTCGACCGCGCGCAGACGCTGGCGCAGGCCTGGGGCTCGCGTCTGGTCGATGCGGGCGAGACGGGCCACCTCAATGCCGATTCCGGCCTGGGTGATTGGCCCGAGGGCCACGCACACCTGCGGGCCTGCATGGCCTCTGCTGAATTTCACTGACCGAGCGAGAGAGAGAAAGAGAACCACATGGCGACGAAGAAACCCAAGGGCCTAGGCCGCGGCCTGGAAGCACTGCTCGGCCCGCGCGTGCAGGAAAGCCAGGACGCGGCACCGGTCATGCCCGGCCAGCCCGCCTCCCTGCTGCTGTCGGACATGGTGCCTGGCGTCTACCAGCCCCGCACCCGCATGGACGAGGGTGCGCTCTATGAACTGGCCGAGAGCATCAAGGCCCAGGGCATCATGCAGCCGATCCTGGTGCGCAAGCTCGCCCGCGGCGAGCACGCTGGCAAGTACGAGATCATCGCGGGCGAGCGGCGTTTCCGCGCGGCGCGCCTGGCGGGCCTGGACAGCGTGCCGGTGCTGGTACGTGAGGTGGCCGATGAAGCCGCCGCGGCCATGGCCCTGATCGAGAACATCCAGCGCGAAGACCTCAATCCGCTGGAAGAGGCGCAGGGCCTGCAGCGCCTGATCCGCGACTTCGGCCTCACGCACGAACAGGCCGCCCAGGCGGTGGGCCGCTCGCGCAGCGCGGCATCGAACCTGCTGCGGCTGCTCAATCTCGCCGATCCCGTGCAGTCCATGCTGATGGCGGGTGACCTGGACATGGGCCATGCGCGTGCGCTGCTCATGCTGGAACGCGCCGCGCAGATCACCGCCGCGAACCAGATCACGGCCAAGAAGCTGTCCGTGCGCGAAGCCGAGAGCCTGGCCAGGAAACTCACGGCCGAATTCAACCTGGTGTCGCCCAAGCCGAAGAAGGAGAAGTCGCGCGACCTGCGCCGCGTGGAGGAGGAGCTGTCGGACCTGCTCACCGCCGAAGTGGAGGTGCGCGTGAAAAAGCGCGTGAAGCGCGCGGGCCGCATCGAGGAGATGGGCGAGCTGGCAATCTCCTTCGGTTCACTGGAGTCGCTCAATGGCCTGATCGAGCGCTTGCGCGGACCGGCGGGCTGACCGCGCGTCGGTGGACAAGCAAAAAGCCCCGCACTGCGGGGCTTTTTCATGGGGGCGGAGCGCGCCGGGTCACTCCAGCCGAAGTTGGATCCGGCGTGCCACCTCACCCCATTTGCTGGAGTCGTTCGTCAGGCGCGTGACCGTGTCGGCCGTCGAAGCCGCCACCACCTCCTGGTCGCTCTGGCGCAGCTTCTCCACCACGTCGGGCATCTTGAGCGCCGCCGACATCGCCGCGTGCATGGCCTGGATCACCGGCGCGGGCGTGCCCTTGGGCGCGAAGAGTACGAGCGAGAACGAGGCGTCAAAACCGGGGAAACCCGCCTCGGCCACGGTCGGCACTTCCGGCAGCAGCGAGGAGCGGCGGCTGCCCGAGACCGCCAGCGCCACGAGCTTGCCTCCGCGCACGTGCGGCAACACCGTGGGACCGGCCAGGAAGCCGCAATCGACCTGGCCGCCGATCACGTCCTGCATGGCGGGCGCGGGGCCCTTGTAGGGGACGTGCAGCATCTGGATCCCGGCTGCCGCCTTGAACTGCTCGGTGGTGAGGTGACCCGGAGAGCCTGCGCCGCCCGAGGCATAGCTGACTTGCTTTTCCTTGGCGCGGCGCACCAGATCGGCCACTGTCTTCACGCCCAGCGCCGGGTGGCACACCAGCGTCTGGCTGAAGGCGCTGGCGCGCATCACCGGCTGCAGGTCGGCGGTCTTGAACGTGAGCTTGTCGTAGACATGCGGGTTGACCGTGAACAGCGTGTCGGTGGTGAACAGCCAGGTGTAGCCATCCGCTGCCGCACGCGCGGCTTCAGCCGCGCCCAGGTTCCCTGCGGCGCCGGGCTTGTTCTCCAGCACCAGCGGCTGCTTGAGCGGTCCCTGCATCTTCTCGAGCGCGCCGCGCAGGACGATGTCACTGGGGCCGCCGGGAGGCAGCGGCACGATGAACTTCACCGGCTTGTCGGGCCAGGCCTGGGCGCTGACGCCCAGGGTGGTGGCCAGCGCGGTCGTGGCAAGCAGGGCTTTGATCAGGGGGATGCGTCGAGCGGTCATGAGCGTTACATGGAAAAGATCTTGCCCGGGTTCATGATGTTCTTCGGGTCCAGCGCGCGCTTGATCGTGCGCATCATGTCCACCGCGCCGGCGCCGGCCTCGGTCACGAGGAACCCCATCTTGTGCAGCCCCACGCCGTGCTCGCCGGTGCAGGTGCCGCCCAGGCCCAGGGCTCGGGTCACGAGCTGGTGATTGAGCTTCTCCGCCAGCTCGGTCTCCTTCGGGTCGTTCGGATCGAGCAGGTAGCCGAAGTGGAAATTGCCGTCGCCCACGTGGCCGACCAGGAAGTAGGGGATGCCACTTTCGTCGGCTTCCTTCACGGAGTCGAGCAGGCAGTCGGCCAGGCGCGAGATCGGCACGCAGGTGTCGGTGGACAGGCAGCGGCAGCCGGGGCGTGACTGCACCGCGGCGAAGTACGCGTTGTGCCGGGCGGTCCACAGGCGGGTGCGCTCCTCGGGCGTGGTCGCCCACTCGAAGGCGTTGCCGCCGAACTCGCTGGCGATCTCCTGCACCGCCTGGGCCTGTTCCTGGACCCCGGCGGGCGAGCCGTGGAACTCCATCAGCAGCATCGGCTCTTCGCGCAGATTGAGCTTGCTGTGGGCGTTCACCACGCGCACCGAGTTGTGGTCGATCAACTCCACCCGGGCGATCGGAATGCCCATTTGAATGATCTGGATCGTGGTGCGCACTGCGGCCTCGATGCTCGGGAAGGAGCAGATCGCCGCCGAGATCGCCTCGGGAATCGGGTACAGGCGCAGCGTGATCTCGGTGATCACGCCCAGCGTCCCCTCGCTGCCCACAAAAAGGCGCGTGAGGTCGTAGCCTGCGGAGGACTTCTTGGCGCGCGTGCCGGTGCGGATCGCCTCGCCGCTGGCGGTCACCACCTGCAAGGCCAGCACGTTCTCGCGCATCGTGCCGTAACGCACGGCGTTCGTGCCGCTGGCGCGCGTGGCGCTCATGCCGCCGATGGAGGCGTCCGCGCCCGGATCGATCGGGAAGAACAGGCCCGTGCTCTTGATCTCTTCGTTCAACTGCTTGCGTGTGACCCCGGGCTGCACGGTCACCGTGAGGTCCTCGGCGTTGACGGCCAGCACCTTGTTCATGCGGCCCACGTCGATGCTGATGCCGCCCTGCACGGCCAGCAGGTGGCCTTCGAGCGAGGAGCCCACGCCGAAGGGGATCACCGGCACCTCGTACTGCGCGGCCAGGGCCACGGCATCGGCCACGTCCCGGGTGCTCTCGGCGAAGACCACGGCCGCCGGGGGCGGCGCGCTCAAAGGGGACTCGTCGCGGCCGTGCTGCTCGCGCACCGCCAGGGCTGTGGAGCACTGGGCGCCGAAGCGCGCCTTCAGGGCCTCGATCAGCGCGGCGGGCACTTCGCGCGGGGTCCCGGGCACGAGGTGGGTGAAGGCGGTAGGAGCGTTCATGGGGGGTACTTCCAAGCGGGCAGGCCGCGAGTGTACGCAACCGTCAGCGCCCCGTCTGCGCGGGTTTTCGCGCCGGTCTTGCACAATGGCGGCTTCGCCTCACGCACGAACCACTGGAGACCCCATGGGCAACCGCCTCACCCAGATCGCCACCCGCACCGGCGACGACGGCACCACCGGGCTGGGAGACAACACCCGCGTGCCCAAGCACCACCTGCGCGTGCAGGCCATGGGCGACGTGGACGAACTCAACTCCCACCTCGGGCTGCTCCTGTGCGAGCCTCTGCCCAAGGCGGTGCGCGAGCTGCTGGTGGAAGTCCAGCACCAGCTGTTCAACCTGGGGGGCGAGCTGTCCATCCCGGGCTTCGAACTGCTGGGGGTGGATGCCCTCCTCACCCTGGACCAGGCCCTGGAGTCGCACAACGCGGTCTTGCCCAAGCTGGAGGAGTTCATCCTGCCGGCCGGTACCCGGGCCGCGGCCCAGGCGCACATCTGCCGCACCGTGGCCCGCCGGGCGGAGCGGGCGGTCGTGGCCCTGGGGGCGCAGGAGACCCTGCGCGACATGCCCCGCCAGTACCTGAACCGCTTGTCCGACCTGATGTTCGTGCTGGCGCGCGTCCTCAACCGGATGAACGGTGGCGACGATGTGTACTGGAAGAGCCGCCGCCTGACCGGGGCCGACGGCACCGAAGCGGGCTGATCAGTCCGTTCCTGAATCGGGGCCCGGCCGTGCCGCCCCCTGGCGGCGGCAGGCGTCGCTGCAATATTTCACGTCCTCCCAGGTGCGCGCCCAGCGCTTGCGCCAGGTCATGGGCCGTCCGCAGGCTACGCAGGGTTTGCTGGGCAGGTGCTGCTTGTTGCCCTTGAAGCCGCGCGCGGGGGAGGTCATCCGGGAATTATCGCGGCCGGTCACGCGCGCCGGAGCGGTTTCACAATCGTCATCAAAACGAAAGAATTCATTTAATCTCCTTTCGTCGCTCAGCAGTAGCCGTATCGGGTGACAGGAGGCGGTGGCAGGCTGGCACCGCCGGTTTCTCTCCCCTACTCACAAGGAACTTTGATCATGAAAATTGCAGCGAATGTTATTGCGGCCGCCGCTTCCATGTTGGTGGCATTGTCCGCCTCCGCCGTGGTTCACGGCGGTCAAGTAGGCGGGGCGCCCCAAACGGGTGCTATTTGCGAAGTTGTCCCGATCGACGTTGTTGACCACATCCCGTTCTGCTCTCCTGTAGAAAACAGATAACAGGCCGGACGCTCGCGCATTCCCCCGCATGGCCGCAGCTGCTAGGCTGCGGCCATGCCCGCTCCCTTCGTTCCCCAGATCCGCCTCTACCAGGACTGGCTGCGCGACACGCACGGCCTGCAGTTCCCGACCTATGACGCCCTGTGGCGGTGGTCCACCACCGACCTCGCGGCGTTCTGGCAAAGCATCTGGGACTACTTCGACCTGCAATCCCCCACGCCGCACCGCGCGGTGATCAGCGAGCCCCGCATGCCCGGCGCGCGCTGGTTCGAGGGCGCGCAGTTCAATTACGCGCGCCAGGTCTTGCGCCACGTGGACCCCGCCCACGCCGCCGGATTCCCTGCCATCATCAGCCGCAACGAGCGCGGCAACCACCAAGAATTGAGCTGGCCCGAGCTGCGCCGGCAGGTTGCGTCCCTGGCCCTGCACCTGCAGGCGCAAGGCGTGCAACCGGGCGACCGCGTCGCGGCCTACCTGCCCAACATTCCCGAAACCGCCGTCGCCTTCCTGGCCACGGCCAGCATCGGCGGGGTCTGGAGCGTGTGCGCGCCCGACATGGGCACGAACGCGGTGCTCGACCGCTTCAAGCAGATCGAGCCCAAGGTCCTGATTGCCTGCGACGGCGTGCGCTACGGCGGGCGTGACATCGACCGCACCGAGGTCGTGGCGCAGCTGCGCGCCGCGCTGCCCAGCGTGCAGCATGTGATCCTGCACGACAACCTGGGCGTCTCCGCGCAGGCCGTCGGCCCCTGCGCCCGCCTGGCCGACACGACGGCCGCGAACCACGCCGCCACCGCCGCCTTCGAGCCCGCGTGGCTGCCCTTCGACCATCCGCTGTGGATCGTCTATTCCAGCGGCACCACCGGCCTGCCCAAGCCCATCGTGCACGGCCATGGCGGCACCGTGATCGTGGCGATGGCGCTCAAAACCCTGCACAACGACGTCGGCTGCAGCTACCACCCCAACTCCTGGGGTGAGCGCTACCACTGGTACAGCTCCACAGGGTGGGTGATGTGGAACGCGCAGGTCGGGGGCTTGCTCAACGGCACCACCTGCTGCCTCTATGACGGCAACCCGGGCGGCACCAAGGACCACCCCGACTGGACCACGCTCTGGCGCTTCGGCGCCGACCTGGGCGTGACCTTCTTCGGCGCGGGGGCGGCCTTCTTTGCCAACTGCATGAAGGCCGGGGTGGACCTGGCCTCCATGCCGGGACTCAAGACGGTGCGCGCGCTGGGCACGACCGGATCGCCCTTGTCCGAGGACGTGCAGCGTTGGGGCACTGCGCAATTCAGAGCACTGCATGCGACGCAAGCCGGCGACATGAGCGCCGCCGGGCCGCTCCAAGGCGCGAAGGCCCCCTCGGGGGGCAGTGAGCCACACGCAGTGGGCGAGCGTGGGGGCGACATCTGGTGGTGCAATATCTCCGGCGGCACGGATTTCGCGGGCGCCTTCATCGGTGGCCATCGCGAGCTGCCGCAGATTCCCGGACAGATGCAGTGCCGACTCATCGGCTGCGCGGTCGAGGCCTGGAATGAGGATGGCAAGCCCGTCATCGGCGAAGTCGGTGAGCTGGTCTGCACGAAGCCGCTGCCGTCCATGCCCCTGTACTTCTGGGGCGACGAGGGCGACAAGCGCTACCTCTCGAGCTACTTCGACATGTACCCCGGCGTCTGGCGCCACGGCGACTGGCTCAAGGTCACCGAGCGTGGCACCTGCATCATCTACGGCCGCAGCGACGCCACCATCAACCGCCACGGCCTGCGTATGGGCACCAGCGAGCTGTACAGCGCGGTCGAGGCCCTGCCCGAGGTGCTGGACTCGATGGTCGTCGACCTGGAATACCTCGGGCGCGAGAGCTACATGCCGCTCTTCGTGGTGCTGCGTCCGGGGCTCACGCTCGACGATACGCTGCAGGCCCGCCTGCGTGACGCGGTGAAGACCGCGCTGTCACCGCGCTTCGTGCCCGACGAGATCGTTCAGGTCGCCGAGATCCCGCGCACGCTCTCGGGCAAGAAGCAGGAGCTGCCGATCAAGAAGCTGCTGCTGGGCCAACCGCTGGAGAAGGTGGTCAATCCCGACGCGATGGCCAATCCGGGCTGCCTGGCCTGGTACGTGGATTTCGCGCGGCGGCGCGGCGTCTGAGCGGGGACGGCGCTCGCCAGCCGCTCAAGCCGCCGGCTTGCGATTCACCAGCACGATCCCCGCCGCCACGCCACCCAGGGCCAGCACCAGCTGCACGGTCAGGGGCTCGTTCAGCAGCAGGACCCCGAACACCAGCGCGAACACCGGCGTGAGGAAGGTGAAGGAGCCCAGCTTGGTGGCCGGGTACTTGCGCAGCAGGTCCATCCATACCAGGTAGCTGGCAAAGGCGCCCACCGCGGTCTGCAGGCCGATGGAGCCCCAGGCCATCGCCGAATACGAGAACGACCAGGTCTCGCCCAGCGCCAGCGACAGCAGGGGTGCGACGGCGGCCGTCACCGCCACCTGGTAGAACAGCGTCTTCTCTGCGCTGACCGTGGCCAGGCGGCTGCTGCGGATCACGAGCGTGGTCAGGCCCCACAGCGTGCCGCCCAGGAGCGCGATCGCATCGCCGCGCAGCTGCCGTGGCAGCACCGTCTGTCCGAACAGGGCCTCGGCAAATGCCAGCGTCACGCCTGCGAAGGCGATCACCAGGCCGGCCCACTGCGTGGCGCGCAGCCGCTCGGTCGGCACCAGGCGCGGCAGCAGCAGGGCCACCACGAAGGGCGCGGTGTACAGGAACACGGTCAGGCGCGAGGCCGTGGTGTCACGCAGGCCCAGGTAGATGCAGGTGAACTCGCCCGCAAACAGCAGGCCCGCCAGCAGCCCCGCGCGCAGCGTGCCGTCGCGGGTGAACAGCGGTACCCCGCGCATCACGCACCAGAGCCCCAGCAGCACGGTCGCGCCCGTGAAGCGGATCGAGGCCTGCCACAGCGGCGGCACCTCGTTCACGATCGACTTGATCAGGATTTGCTGAAAGCCCCAGAACAGGCAGCAGGCCAGGACCACCAGGGTGGCCGCGCGATCGATGTGTTCCTTGCGCTGGATCATCCGGCAGAGGGTCAGAGCGGGTGCTCGGTGTAGAAGCGGCCGCCATGAAACAGCAGCGGCGTGGCCTCGGACCGCCAGGTGCAGCGCTCCACCTCGCCGACGAAGATGACATGGTCGCCCTCGTCATAGCGGCTGCGGTTGAAGCACTCGAACGTCGCCGCCGCCCCGGCGATCAGGGGGACGCCCCCGCACCCTTCGCTGGCTTGCACGCCCTGCCAGCGGTCGCCGGACTTGCTGGCAAAGCGCTCGGCCAAGGCCTTCTGATTGGCGTCCAGCACGTGGATCGCGTAGTGCGAGCCGGTCTGGAACACGGGCAGCGAGGCGGCGGCCCGGGCCAGGCTCCACAGCACCAGAGGCGGGTCCAGCGAGACCGAGTTGAAGGAGTTGGCCGTCAGGCCCACCGGGGTCCCGTCGGCCATGCGGGTGGTGACGATGGTCACGCCCGTGGCGAACATGCCCAGGGCGCTGCGGAATTCGTGGGTCGAAAAACTGGGCGCCTGGGCGCGCTGGGGCGGGGTCATGGGGGGAGTATGCCCAAATCCCCTGTGCCAGCAGCGCTGGCCACCCACCCCTAGAATTTGCGGCATGAACACGCGCGACGCCCTGGGCAC